>Ga0164313_10005796_pt1 | contig 10920 bp, 10 predicted proteins | sample GuaBasSedimGuay4_FD_113735 | JGI IMG/M metagenome (GOLD analysis project Ga0164313, IMG submission 113735) | Subseafloor sediment microbial communities from Guaymas Basin, Gulf of California, Mexico - Guay4, Core 4569-4, 0-3 cm | ecosystem: Environmental > Aquatic > Marine > Hydrothermal vents...
CACCGCGACACTGAGGTTGTAGCCTAGCAAGGCGAGTAGCCACACTGCGCCAATCAAAGAGAAGGGCACCGCCAGTAGAATAATGAGAGACTCCACTACAGATTTACGGTTGATGAACAACATGAAGAAGACGATGAACAGGGTCAACGGTATGGCGACCATGAGCTTGGCCTTGGCCCGCTCGAAATATTTGAACTGGCCCGCCCAGTCGAGACGATACCCGGCAGGTACGTCGGCCTGTTCTGCCACTACCTGTTTGGCCGCCGCCACATAATCGGCGATGCCGATTATGTCGTTAACATCGACAAAGACGTAACCCACCAGTTGGCCATTTTCGTTACGCAACTACGCAACATAGGTGGGCCGGTGCGGAAGTTCAGCTCGGCCAGTTGCGCTAGCGGGATTTGTGCGCCAGTCGGTGTCGGTACTAACACTCGTTTTAGCGCCTCTGGATCATCACGAAAATCGCGGGCGTAACGCAGGTTGATGGCGTAACGCTCTCGACCTTCCACGGTTTCGGAGACGGTCATGCCGCCCACTGCCACCATAATCACATCTTCCACATCGGCAATGGTCAGACCATAGCGGGCGATCTTTTTGCGGTCGATATCGAAGTCGAGAAAATAGCCGCCACTGATGCGCTCGGCAAATGCGCTACGAGTATAGGGCGCGGTACGCTCGTCGTCCTGCAAGGCCTGTTCAATACGGATGCCGGTGGCTTCCACGGTGTCCAGATCATCACCAAACACTTTGATGCCCAGCGTTGAGCGAATACCGGTCGCTAACATCTCAGTGCGGGTCTGGATCGGCATCCACCAGACATTTGGCATACCGGGATAACGTAGTTGTTCATCCATCTCAGCAAGCAGACTCGCCCAGGTGACACCTTCACGCCACTGCTCTTTTGGTTTGAAGGTCACCACGATCTCGGCCATTGAGAGCGGGGCCGGATCGGTCGGGCTAGTGGAGCGCCCCATCTTGCCAAACACCCGTTCCACTTCGGGGAATGATTTCAGCTCCTTGTCCATGGCATGCAACACTTTGCCCGCCTCGTTGATGGACATGCCCGGTACCGCCGTGGGCATGTAGAGAATACTGCCCTCGTTCAGCGGCGGCATGAACTCATTACCCAGCGCCATAAATACCGGTACTGTGGCCACTAATGCGGCGATAGCGCCACCCACAACCCACCAACGTAGTTTCACGACCAGTCGAACAATGGGTGTATAGACCGCCACCAAAGCACGATTGATCCAGCTTTTGTCACCACGAATCTTGCCACGAATCAGTAGTACCGCCAGGGCTGGAGTGAAGGTGATCGCCAGCAATGCAGCAAAGCCCATGGAATAGGTTTTGCTGCAGGCCAGTGGTTTGAACATGCAACCCTCGGTGCCTTCCAGGGCGAACACCGGCAAAAAGGAGACGGTGATAATCAGCAATGAGAAGAAGATACTTGGCCCCACCTCCTGCATGGCGTGGATGATGACCCCAGTACGATTTTCAATCTGGTCGCGACTACCCATCTGGTTTCGTTCGGCCCACTCTTCCAACCGTTTATGGATGTTTTCGATCATCACAATAGAGGCGTCCACCATTGCGCCAATGGCCACCGCGATACCACCCAAAGACATGATGTTCGCCGTCAGGTTTTGTTCCGCCATCGGGATAAACGACAGCAAAATCGCCACCGGCAAAGTCAGAATGGCGATCAGCGCTGATCGAAAGTGCAGCAGGAACACTATGATGATGAGCGACACCACAATCATCTCTTCGGTGAGGGTGTGTTTCAGCGTGTCGATAGCCTCATTGATCAGCTCTGAGCGGTCATAAACGGTGATGATTTCTACGCCTTCTGGCAATGCTGCCTGCGCTTCAGTCAGGCGCTGCTTGACCCGTTCGATGACCCCCAACGCATCTTCGCCATAGCGCATCACTACCGTGCCGCCGACTACTTCGCCTTCACCATCCAGCTCGGCCACGCCCCGGCGCATGGCTGGGCCGAGGCTTATCACCGCCACATCTTTCAACAGAATGGGAACGCCGTTTTTACCGATACCGATGGCGATTTCTTCTATATTGCCTTTGTTTTTTATATACCCCCGGCCACGAATGAATTGCTCATGGCCTGCAATTTCCAGCACCCGTCCACCGATGTCGTTATTGGAACGGCGTACCGCTTCGGCGACCTTTTTCAGCGGAATGCCGTAGGCTGCCAGCTTGTTCGGATCGAGCTGGATCTGGTACTCTTTGACGAAGCCACCCACCGAGGCCACTTCGGCCACGCCCTCGACTGACTCCAGCCAATAACGCAGTTTAAAATCCTGCAAGCTGCGCAACTCCGCCAGGTTATGGCTGCCGGACTTATCCACCAAGGCATATTGAAACACCCAGCCCACGCCTGTGGCGTCGGGGCCGAGGGTCGGTTGCACATCATCTGGCAGTTTGCCCTGTGCCGAGTTGAGGTACTCCAACACCCGCGAACGTGCCCAGTACATATCGGTGCCTTCGTCAAAGATGACGTAGACAAAAGAGAGGCCCATGTAACTCTGGCCTCGCACCGACTGTACCTTGGGTGCCGCTAACAGAGTGGTAGTGAGCGGATAGGTAATCTGATCCTCCACCAAATCGGGACTGCGCCCCGGCCACTCGGTATAGATAATGACCTGCACATCGGAGAGATCGGGGATGGCATCCAGCGGCGTATCAAGTAGGGCTTTGTATCCCCAAAAAGTCGCCGCGATCACGATAAGCAGCGTCAATAACTGGTTTCGTGCGCAGTAGTTGATGAGCCATTCAATAGGGCCATGGTTTGATGTATCGGGAGCATTTACCATGATTCCACCCCCGCTTTCAGCTTGCTCTCAGCGGCAATAAGAAAGTTACCGGAGGTGACCACCGTGTCACCGGCTTCCAAGCCCTCCAATACTTCGATCCACTTGCGATTGCGTAGGCCGGTTTTGATCTTGCGTGGTGCCAGGCGGCCATCGCCAAGGTCAAGAAAGACCACGCGGCTCTGACCTGAATAAAGTACGGCTGATTCCGGTACCACCAGACGCTTGCCAAGCTTTGCTTTGAGATGGACGTGGGCGTACATGGCAGGGCGTAGAAAGCCGTCGCTATTATCGAGCACCACACGAACACGGGCCGTATGGGTGTCGCCTTCCATAAAGGGGTAGATGAAATCGACCCTGGCAGGGTATTCACGATCCTGCAACTCGGGCAGCACCACTTTGGCCATCATTCCTACCTTAATCAGCGGCAACTCATAATCATAGACCTGCGCCTCAACCCACACGCGGGAGAGATCAGCGATACGCAATAGACGCTGGCCCGCTTTGAAAGCCGAGCCTTCGACGATTTTTTTGTCGATCACCACACCGCTGGCAGGAGAGAGTATGGCGACGTACTCCTGTGCTCTGCCGCGTTTTTCCAATGCCTCGATCTGGGCATCACTGATATCCCATAAACGTAACCGGCGACGCGCTGCAGCTAAGCGATGTTTGCCTTCTTTTGCTGAAGTACGGCGCAATACCTCCTGATACTCTTCCTGCGCGCTCAACAATTCGGGGCTGTAAACGGTGAATAGCGGCTCACCTTTTTTCACTGGCTTGCCGACGGCGTTGGCGGTCAGTTCGCCGATCCAGCCGCTAAATTTTAGCGCCACGTCACGCAAACGGGTTTCGTTATAGGTAACGCTGCCGACCGCACGGGTCGTAATACGCAACTCCTTCTGCCTAACCCGACCGGTGGTGATGCCAATCAATTGACGGCGCGCAGGATCTACCCGCACGGTGCCGGGGACATCGGCACTCCCTCCAAAACCAGTGCTGGCACAGGTGGCGCAACGTAGGCCCTTGCGACCCGTGGCCAAATCGAAGGTGATACTACCTTTTCCCGCATCGGCTTCGATCTCAATGGTCAGTGGCCATTCGCCGCCCATGGAAGGCTGAAATGTACCTTCGTACTGACCAACTTCGGTCTCGTTCATCTCCGCCGGCGCGTACATGGCAGGCATGCTGCCCATGGAAGGCATGACGGCCACAACTTTGAGCGCTGCACCGCCCAAGGGCTGCCCGGTTTTATCCTGCACCCAGATGGTTACTTTATTTTTACCTACCCTGGGCACCTCTGGATTAAGCTCGACCCATACCTTGAATGGGCCCGCTTCTTGAAAATGGGCAGAGTTCATTTCAGCGATGACTGGACTAGCCATAGTGATGAATAGAAATATAAACAGTGTTTTTAGAATGTTTGGTTTCATAAGTCCTTACTCCCTGAATGTGCGCCCCTAAACTGAGTACCCAGGGTCCTACCCACAATATGTTCCAACGCCGCCAAACGTCGGTGGTAATCCGCCCATGCCCGCTCTCGCTGTAATCGGGTCTGCATTAAGTTTTTTTCAGCACCAATCAAATCAAGAAAATTACCGCTGCCTGCCTCGTAGTCAGACTGGGCAGCTTGCAGATTCTCTTCGGCAAGGGGCAATAACCGGTTTTGGTAAAGGTTTAGTACGTGCTCAGTTTCGCGCACCTTTTCCACTGCTAGCTGCACCTCACCCATAAGCTGCGATACTTTAGCTCGTTGCTGTGAATCGAGACTCAGGGTCATGGCGCGCGCCTCATCCTTTGCAGCACGACGTTTTCCCTGGAGTGGGATATTGATTGACGCACCCACGGTGAAACGCTTCTCGCTCTGATTCCAGAGGGTGTTGTACCCTGCGTTGAGGGTGATGTCGGGATAGTCATTGCGCTTGGCCAATCTTTCTCTGTAACGACTGGCTTGAATTCGAGCAACCAGAGCGCGCAATTCTGGGTGATGTTCGAGTGCCAACTTTCGTAGCTGTTCCACTGCGGGCAGGGGAATGGTCTGCGGTAGGGCCGCAGGGCGGGGCAGTGGCTGGTCGGGAAGACGTTGCAACAACGTGTTGATGTTCGCCATAACATCACGGCGCTGACGTTCCAACACGATGTCGCGGTGTTCCAGCAGTACCTGCTCCACTTCGGCACGCAAGGCGTCTTGCCTGGAGGCGCGCCCCGTCGAATATTTGATCTCAGCGATATTCTGAAACTCCTGCAACAACGCCTTGTTGATGCCATTGATGCGAATCGCTGCATGGACAAAATACCAGTCGGCGTAGGCAGTCTTGGCTGTCTCAGTAAGTTTCAAACGCGCCTGTTCGATATCCACAAAAGCGGCCTTGGCCTCAGCGCGAGCGACATCACCACGCAATTCACGTTTACCCGGCCAGGGCAGGCGTTGTGACAGAGAGAATTTTTGACCAAAGTCCAGGCCATCAGCACCTGCTGATCGAGGTGCGGCACTGTATGAAAGCATGGGGTCGTCAAATGAATTAGCCTGCTCGATACGTGCTTTCGCAGCCTGCCAGGTTGCTTGCATGGTAGGAATGTCGGGGTTACGTGCCAGCACCGCTGCTACCAGAATTATTGAAGTCAGTGACGCCTGGTTAGCGAACGGAATATCATCCTCGAGGGCCATCAGTGGCTGGCAAATAACCGCTAACCACAGCAAAGCAATTCCCAAACGGGAACGCCTATAATCATTCTTGTTATACATAAAACACCTTCGTTGTGAATTGAAATCAGGTCGGCTTGTAAGGCTCGCGTACGATAGCTGCGCGAGAATTAAACCCGGACGGAAATCAGCGCTCTGCGCTTTTCTTTAAGCGCGGAGTGCAAACAAAGGTGTGATCAAATACGGAAGCGGCTGGTCAGCAGATAGACCGGTTTATCAGGAAGTAGAAGAGAAGAGCGAAAGACAAAAGCAACAGTGGGGCTTGGCGGAATGATATCGGGGAAATGAAACGAAACCGGTATGGGCGGCGGCTGAGGTGCATCGAGCATAACCACTTGTTGGGCGTGGAAACTGGGATGGGGTGCCACCTCGGAAGACTGATAGGAAATTTCACAGCAGCCATTGGCCATCGTGCCGGACTGATCCTGACAGGAAGCATCCATCGCGCAGCCCATCATGCCCATATCGCCTGGCTCGTCACAACAGCAGATCATCTGCGGTTCGCTGTCATCCATCAGTTCGCAGGCATACAGCGTCTGGAACTGCGTCAGCGGCCCCGTGAGTAGAAGCAGCGTGACAATAAGTCGGCGAATGGACGGAATCCTTATCATTTTTTTATGCTAACGGCAGTCAATCAAATAAGCAACTTTCTGTCTGAGCTTTCTGTCTGAGCGAATTCGACTGGATTGGTTCCCGTATTTACGCTTTTTTTCAATTCACCCAATAATTGAGCTACCTATATTACGGGCAGCACAAAGATGAATCAGTAAGGTCAATTCCGTACAAGCCGCTTTCGTAAACAGACTATTTATTCATCAAACATCAATGTATCAACGCTTATTTTTTGCCCGGCCGCCATTTCTGAATCTGGTGATTGGCGTAGTCAGCTACAAACACCGTGTCATCACTCGTAACTGCTGCGGCAATGGCAGTATGGGCTGGCCCTTTAGAGGGGATGCCAAAGGTATTGAGAAATTCTCCGTCCGGTTTAAACTTCTGTACTCGGTCATTATAAAAGTCGGCTACAAAAATATTTCCCTGCGGGCCAACACTAATACTCGTCACGGTGGCAAACCAGCCGTTAAACGAACCAAAGATATTCATCGCCAGAGGGCCTCCCCATTTATGGGAGAAATCACCGTTGGAGCTGAAGACTTGAACCCGATCATTGTAACCATCGGCGATATAAAAGGTTCCATTGGCGGCAACCGCAACATCGGTGGGGTAGTTAAACTCACCTGCCCAGACGCCCGTTTCGCCAGGGGTTCCCCATTGGCGAATAAAATCGCCGTTCGCATCTAACTGCTGCACGCGCTGATTATAGAAATCAGCCACAAAGAGATCGCCATTGTTTGCCACAGCAACACCACCTGGCGCATTGAACTCACCCGGCCCCGCACCCGGCTTGCCTATAGCACGAAGAAACTGGCCTTGCAGCGTGTAGACCTGAATCCGGTCATTGAAGTAGTCCGTCACATAGAGTTCACCGTTGGCAACGGTCAGATTCATCGGGCGGCCAAGCTGACCCGCTTCGTCACCTGGTTCACCAAACATGTGTTTGAAGTTACCGCCAAAATCGAACACCTGAATACGAGCATTACGCGCGTCGCTGACAAACACTTCTGATGTTGACACAGCGATGCCAGTGGGTTCGTTGAGTCGCCCTGGGGCATCACCTTTGCCACCCCAGGTTTTTACAAGTTGATAGGGCGGCTCTTTGACACGGGGAAACCAGGCGTATGATGACAACAACAGTGTGCTCACCATCACGACAAACAGCGTTAGTCGAACCATCTATTCGTTCTCCGGTTAGTCGTTCCCGTTAGTAGTTTAAGCGCAAGCTGAGGGTGAAAATAAAATCCTGCTTCAGTGCACTACCGTTGAGGTTTTGCATCACCGGCAGTTGTAGTGCAACCTCTGTTATTGCGCGTTGTGTTACGTATTGAAGAGTGGGAGCGAGATAAAGTGTAGTACCCCCTGAATTAGGGTTTTTCTGTCCATTGTTGCGATTCTTACCCTGCCAAACCCCATTGCTTTCAACACCGGCATAGAAAAAGTGGGGCAGCCCATCCGTTGGGCCACCTATCCAGACACGTCGGTGATAGGAGAGGTCGAGTCGTGCTTCGTCGCCCCGTTCAAAATTATTGGCTTCGTTATTGAACTTGTAACTGGCCGAAACTGCCCACTCCTTTTCTAGCGACTGGGCAGTGGCGACAACACCAATGAGCGGGTTCCATGCGCCTGAGCCAAGCTGTAATGAAGCGGGCAGACGACCGAACCTGTCCTGCTCATCGTCTTTGCCTGTCGGCATTTCAATACTAGCAAATGGTGCAATTCGAACCGTGCGCCCCGGCTGGTCTTTACTATAGGCGGTATATCTCACCATTGTTGTCACGTCACCCAAACCATTGACACTGCGTTTGCTTCGGCCCGACGGCATATCGAGTTCCATGGTTTTATCTAGCAACGGCACAATACCAAAGATCGTCCACCGCGATGTCACTCCCCAAACCCCGACGATGGGCAATGCTTTGACCGTTAGTTCACGGCTCATGGGGCCGGGGTCATCCGTCGCACGGAGATACTTAGCCTGCACTCGCACCTCGCCTTCACCTTTGCTGACCGGCAATGCGCTATTAAAGGTGATTGGCGCAGCCGAAAGTTGAAAGGTGGCGCCAAACAAAAACAGGCTGCACCACCAGCCTAGCCAGTGTGACGGTCTCATAGAAGTTGCTCACTCATCGAACGCGGCGTGAATCCAGCATCTTCCACTAACTGTTTCAACTGCGCCTCAGTCAATACCACACCCTCTTGGACATTGACGATTACCAGGTCTTTTTCTAGATCAACCGTCACCGACTCCACCCCTTCGGTGTGTATTAACTTCTTTTCGATACCGTAGGCACAGAAGGGACAGGAGAGTCCGTCTACCCGCAGGCTGTATTGGGTGCCAGCGGCAAAAAGTGTGGTGCTACAAAACAATATTATGGCTGCGAGAAAAATCGATTTTTTCATGTTATTCACTTTGTTATCCGTATTAGGATCCCGCGCTATCTACAGATGCCACTCTAACTCTACTTTGACCCGATAGTCAGGTTCGCCTGTTGTCATTCAAATCATTTGGGATAGAAAACTGCACAGGTATTAGTAATTTGTCCCGACTAACCGGGAGGAGGTATTAAACATAATCGGCGCTACCAGAGCTGTATAGCGGTGTAAAAGCCAAGTCGTTATGAACAGGAATAAACGTCTCTTCATCCAGCTTCCCCATACAGATGTTTGAGGATGCTGCATTCGCTTAATGGCTTGCCCTTTCCGGGACAGAATTCAGATAATTCTCCCAAGGCGATTTTTATCTCAATCAAATCAGCAATGCGTTTTTCGATCTCGGTTATCTTTTGTTGTGTTTTTTCATGGATATCTCCGCAATCTTTTTCTGGTCATTCGCTTAACCCTAGCAACTCTTTAATTTCTTCCAAAGTAAAACCAACACGTTGCGTCTTTCGAATGAAACGCAGGCGTTTAACACTGCCTTGATCGTAAACCCGATACCCTGAGTTCGTGCGTTCAAGAGGGGAAATCAAGTCTTTGCGCTCGTAATATCGGACGGTATCAATGTTAACGTCGCAGGCTTTTGCCAATGTGCCAATCTTTATTATGTTCACATTTCTCTCCACTTTTGGATCATAAAACCTGGGCTATAGTCCAGAGTCAAACCTATAGAGAGGATTAAGTTGAGGCGATGACCACACCACTGGGAGCTCGATGTGCCAATGGCGACCTTTGCTATCTGGGCTTTCTGAAACTGGGGTGACTGAAGGCGTGGCAAAGCGCCTATTGCTACCAGGGCCATTCTGGCCGAAGACAAAGTTTTGGCATTCATGCCTTGCGTCCGCGCATATTCAAACGTGGTTGGTTTAGCGGTATCGCAGGCCGGAGGTGCTTTAACCAATATCGTTGTCGCTCGGTCAGGCCGACCTCATGGGGCGGTGCCATGGAGCTACTCTTATCAGGCTGGAAATAACAGGAGTAGACGCCACGACAAGAGCAACAGCATGTGGTTAGTTTTGCACTCGCGTTGGCGCCGCTAAATAACTTCTACTAAAGATTAATGGCCTCAACGGGAATGGTTAGCGTGACTTCATCGCTAACATAAGGCGCGTGCTTGCCCATGTTAAAGTCGGATCGTTTAACCGTCGTCGTGGCTGTGGCACCACAGGCATCTTTTTTCAACATTGGGTGGGGCATGCATAAAAAAGACTCCAGAGTTAAAACGACGGGGTGAGTAATGCCTTTGATGGTGAGTTTGCCCTTCACTGCGCTTAATTGGTCGCCGTCAAAGACGAGTTCGTCAGATTTAAAGCTAATGGTCGGATAATTGGCTGTGTCTAAAAAATCTTTATCCTGAATGTGTTCGTTAAACAAAGCATAGCCGGTATTGACAGACGTCGTGTCGATGGTGATATCGATAGAGCCGGTTTTCGCTTCCTGGTCGAGTATGATAGTGCCAGTGGTTTTGTCAAAGCGGCTTTGTTGTTTGGAATAACCGAAATGGCTATATTCAAATCTCGGTAGAGTATGGGTTCCATCGACAACATAAGTTACCGGTGCTGCCATTGTGCTGGTTGACATTAGAGTGGCCAGGGCTAAGGTTGTAATTCTTTTCATGGTATTTCTCCTTTGGTTTTTTGAGTGCTTCTTTTTGGTTTTGCGTTGGTTTTTGTTTAATCTGCGCTGCCGCTTGTACTGTTTGCTGACAACACAAAATTAATTGCAATCTCGTTCGCTACGACACCTACATCGGACCAAATGCCTTCACCAATCCCGAAGTCGAGGCGATTTAATGTAAAGCTACCCGTGAATACGGCGGCGTCGGTTCCTGTTGTCATAGCGAAGGGGGCCGATATAGCTAGAGTCTTACCTTTAATTGTTAATTGACCCTGTGTTTCAAATTGATCATTGCCAAGGGTGATAATCTTGTTTGACTGGAATGTCGCTGTAGGGTGAGCTTCGACGTTGAGCCATTGCACCCCGAGTATTTCTTCGTTGCCATCGGCGTAACCAACGTCAATACTGGAAAGATCAACATCAAAACGGATGTTTGCTGTAGAGGTGTCTCCGGGGTTGAAAATAATGTCCCCCGTAAACCGACTAAATTTACCCTCCATTGGAACTCCCATTTGCCGATAAGAAAACGTGAGATCACTTTTGTTGCTTAGCAGGTGCCGATATTCGCTGGCCTGAACGGACAGGCTTGTTAGTAGCACTAAGAGGAATAAATAAAAGCGGCTCATGGTTCCTTCCTTTTACCAACAAACAGCATCCGTGACATGACCTTGTCTCGATCAATAAAATAATGCTTTAGTCCTGCCAGCACATGCAATGTGA
>Ga0164313_10005797_pt1 | contig 10919 bp, 8 predicted proteins | sample GuaBasSedimGuay4_FD_113735 | JGI IMG/M metagenome (GOLD analysis project Ga0164313, IMG submission 113735) | Subseafloor sediment microbial communities from Guaymas Basin, Gulf of California, Mexico - Guay4, Core 4569-4, 0-3 cm | ecosystem: Environmental > Aquatic > Marine > Hydrothermal vents >...
ATCGCGCCCCCTCATATTCAACTCGTAAAGCTCTAGCCATGGAAAGGAAGATAGGGTTGAAATTGGACGATGCCAATCCGTATTCTAAATTTCATCGGCTGACCCCTTTTTTCATCACTTCGAGTACGCTGCGCTGGAACTCGGGCAGTTCATCAAGAAACAGCACACCATTGTGGGCGAGACTAACGGCACCGGGCATGGGGTTGGTTCCGCCGCCGAGCAGCCCGGCATTGGAAATGGTGTGGTGCGGCGAATGGAACGGGCGGCGCGCCACCAGCGCCTGGTGCGATTTGAGGGATCCGGAGATACTGTGTATCTTCGTCGTCTCCAGCGCCTCGTCGAGCGACATGGACGGAAGGATGGAGGGCAGCCGCTTGGCAAGCATGCTTTTTCCGGTTCCCGGAGGGCCGATCAACAAGCAATTATGCCCGCCGCTAATGGCCACTTCGAGCGCCCGCTTGGCAAACTCCTGTCCCTTCACATCGGCAAAGTCGTCTTCATATAGGCTGTTGGCCTCGAAGACGGATTGGATATCGAGCTGATACGGCTCAATGCTTAGATCCTGATTCAGAAAGTCGGCGGCTTCGCGCAGGTTGCGGACGGGGAACACCTTGATGCCGTCGACCACGGCGGCCTCTTCGGCATTCTCGGCGGGAACCATGACGGCCTTGCACCCGGCGCTACGCGCCATAATGGCGATGGGCAATATGCCGCGCACCCGGCGAACCGCGCCGCTGAGCGCCAGCTCACCGACGATGCAGATGCGCGGCAGCAGATCGTCCTTGATGTCTTCGAGCGCGGCGATGATTCCAACGGCAATCGGCAGGTCAAAGCTCGGCCCCTCCTTTTTCATATCGGCCGGGGCAAGGTTGATGGTGGTGCGCCCCATCGGCGGACGGAAACCGGAATTGATGAGCGCCGTCCAGACGCGGTCGGAGCTCTCCTTCACGGCGGCGTCGGGCAGTCCGACAATCACCGCCTTGGGATCCCCGTGCCCGGCATTGACCTCGATCTCGACCGCATAGGCGTCGATCCCCGATACCGCCCCCGAATTTATTTGTGAAAGCATGACACGCTCCAGATTAAAACAATACAAACTTTCATATAGTAGACTGTTTTAAACGGTTCGCTTCGAGAAAAAAGAGAGACCGTCTAAACCGGATCAAGTGGACAGAAAGTTTCTGTTCAACCAAGGGTAGGGACGCGGGGGAATGGGTGGATTCTAAAATTCACAGGCTGATAATCATAAGAGGTTCTTTGGGCGTTGTTCTTTGAAATAAGCTTTGGTCGAGCGCAGAATATCCTTTGTTAACGACAACAAAAGGAGAAGTCATGCAAACGACCAAAGCAAACGCACTATACGCAGGAGCCGACCTGCATGGAAACAATGTTTTCCTCTCACTCTGCGACAAAGAGGGGGGTAATGTTTTCCGGAAAAGGGTGAAGGCGAACCTTGCTGCCGTGAACGCTGCACTGGAGCCGTATTGGAAGCGGATCGTGGTGCTGGGTGTCGAGTCGACCTTCAACTGGTACTGGTTTGTCGACGGGTTGCGCGAACAGGATCGCAATGTGAAGTTGGGCAACCCGGCGAAGATGGAACAGTACAAAGGGATCAAGATCACCAACGACCTGACGGATGCCGATTGGCTCGCCGAGCAGCTACGGCTGGGGATTTTCCCGGAAAGCTACATCTATCCCAAGGAGACCCGTCCGATCCGCGATGCGTTGCGCAGGAGGCAGCTGTTCGTCCGGCGGCGCACGCAGGTGTTGCTGAGTGCCGGAAGCTTGTTTGAGCGCTACGGGCTTGACGCGCCGGGAGCGGACAAGCTGAAGAAGTGGACGCAGAAGGAGGTCGGGGCGGTGGGGCTGGGCGAGTGGGACCGGTTGCAGCTTGAAACGCTGGTCGAAGCCATCCGCGACTCGGATCGCCAGGCCAAGCGGATCGAGCAGCAGGTTCTTGCCATCGCGAAGCCGACCTGGCAGTACCGGCGCATCCAGACGCTGCCGGGAATCGGAATGGCCATTGGATTGACGATTGTCTTGGAGAGCGGCGACTTCAAGCGTTTTGCAAGCGCGGGTAATTATGCCTCGTATAGCCGCGCGGTAAAAAGCGAGCGCAGCTCGAACGGGAAAACGAAAGGGAAGAACAACGCAAAGAACGGGAACCGGTATCTGGCCTGGGCGTTCATCGAAGCGGCAACCTATGCGGCACGCTACGATCCGACCATTGGAGCCTGGTACGAAAGGAAGAAGAGAAAAAGCGGCGTGCCCAAGGCGAAGAAGGCGCTGGCCTGCAAGCTGGCCAAGGCCGTTTGGCATGTCATGGATGGAAAGGAGTTCGATGTGAAACTGATGTTTGGATAAACGGGACCCCGCCGGGAACCAGAAAGGGGTCTGGAAAAACCATTAGGCTGATTGGAATCCGGCGGCGTCCCAACCCCATTGCTTGAAACGCGGTTGCCCCGCCACGAGCCCCAAAGGGTCTGGAAACCCGCAAGGGAAACCACTTTGACTGAATAGGCGGTCGGCGGGTACAAAAGGTTTTCTGGTTCCGCGATGGCGGAATGGGGATGCGGTACAAGGCGGGGAGGAGTATGTTTCCGCCGCCGACATCCTAGATCCAGATGGGTGACTGAACAACCACGTGACGAAGACCCGGAAGGCAGCGAACGTTCAGCAATGGAAAAATGATGTGGAACCGATCAACGAAAAGGTAAAATGGACAGGCCGTTGAGAAACGGCCATGGAAGGGTATTTTGTGTTTGACCGGAACCTCTAATGGGTGACCCCTCTTGCGTGATTTCGACCACTGTTTTCAGGCTAATCCGCCCCGGATGAATTTCCGTACCGACCACCTATGGCGGATGCTCCCAATAGCCACTGGTGAACTCGGGACGGGGAGGATGCACACGCCGGCCCTGCTTATTGAAGTGGCGGCCAATTGGTAACACCTTCAGCTCATCAACGATATCCATCAGCCAGTCATGAGACAGGTTCTGCAAAATGATTTCCCCGCGCTCATCGTACACCAGGATCATATATCCCTTATATTTTTCCCCCCGCTTATCCCCGCCATAGCTTTGATATCGACGCAGGAGTCTCTTTTTCCCATGTAGCTCGAAACACCTTCCGTTTTCCGGGGTCAGGCTAAAGGTTTCAATCTGCCGGTCAGACAGAATAAAGTTGTCCCCGTCATAGTTGTCGAGGATGACATACATCTCGAGCCTCAGCCAATAGGGGTACTCCTTCATGTCCCGTTGCCTGATCACGACACCGCCGGCAAACTGCTGCGCAACCGCATTCGCCGAACCGAGCTCCGGGTTATACAGCACCTTAAACTGTTCGGTCTTTTTCTTGAAGTCGGCGACAAGCTCCGGGGGATTGAGCAAATCAAGAAGGTAGGCATCCTCCTCTGAAAAATCTTCCGGCGGCACTTTAGCCACTTTTCCGCGCGCATTCTTGAGCACCACCTTTCCTCCGATGATCGCCACATACTCAGCCTCTATGTGTTTTCCGCTGTTAAGCGTCCACGTTCGCAGCGCGGGCTCAACAGGCGAAGCTCCCCGCTCCGGCCCGTCCGTGATATCGGCTTCAGCCGGGGGCGTCGCATCCTGGGGATCTGCATCCGGCAGCAAGGAACCCACCTCATAATCGTTGAAAACAGGTCCGTTAGTGACAGACAGGTGACCTTCCCACAGAAACTCATAGATCGCATCGATCTGGTCCGGCGTAAGCTCGGCGGTTTTGAAGATGGGAAGCACCGGATTATCCTGAGGTGACGGCGCATGGGGATAATCCACTCCCTCGACCTCCACCGCAATCATGATCGAGGTCAGCCCCCCCCAGTATTCTCCCCATAGGACTTCCATCTCCTTCGGAACACCGGCTTCCAGCTCGATCCAGTCCGTAGCGTAGGCATACCAATGACCCAAATGATAGTTCAACGGCTTGGATTCCTTCACATCAAGCACATGCTCGAACTGGTTTTTGTAGTCCATCACCACCTTGCCATCCAGGCGGATCAGCAGAAAGTTGTCGCCCATGACGACGAAACGAAACCGGATACCGTCCCTGTGCACCAGCTGCCCTTTGTAATGCACCATATACTGATAAGGGCCCATCTCCCGCTCCCCGAAGGCCCAGGGACATAACGGCGAGATCACGGGGGGAACCATGATCGACGTTGTATACAACGAACGCGGCGAACGGTAAAACTGTCCAAGGGAACTGGACCTCCACCCGCTCTTGATAAAGCGTTCCACATACTCCTTTTGCTTGATGAGATCCATGCTCCCCATGGCAACGGTTCTTTTCTTGCCTTGGCGGGTACGCTTAAAGTCGTATATCGTGCACTTGAAATCGTTGCCTATCGTCTGGCCGCTGCCGAAGATGGTGACCTCTTCCAGATCGGGCATCATATCGAAACCGCCGACGACTCCGCCACCGAACCCCTCGCCACCCGTGCCGCCCAGTTCCGGCAACTGGATATCCGGCATACTGGCGGGATTGACCTTGGCCAGGATATGCTTGGCCTTTTTGGGCCTGGAGGTTTTCTTGACCTTCACCTTCGGCTTCTTGAGCTTCATCTTCGGCCGCTCGACCGCCTTGGGCGGCTCAAACTTCTGCTCCTCCTTTTTCACGACCGTGAAAACCACCAGCATGCCGGCCAGCAGGAAGAGCCCGGCATGGATCGCGATGCTCAACAGCACTGCGCTGGACATCCCTTTCGTCGATGTTTGTCTCTTCTTGAACACCTTTTTCATTTCGCACCCGTTCAATTAATTTAGAAGCTCTGATCCGTATAATCAGGTTATCTGTTCTATATATACCTATATACCCGAGCCGTCGATTCTTTTTTTTACTGCCTCGAGTTAGCAGACGCGGCGAACTTTGATGCCGAGCACTGCACCGAGTTTTTCAATCTTGTCGCCGATGTGTCCGACGCCGATGGCGCAGTGATGCGCCGGGCCGCCTTTCGACCAGTCGTTCATGAAACCTTTGGCCCCAATGCTGAAAACCCGATTTTTACTTTCTGCCCCGTCATGACTCCTTCCTCTTTTATGAATTAATTGTAGAATCCGTTTTCATACGCGGCGTCATACATCGCCACAATATTTTGCGGGGAAACTTCGCCTTGAATGTTGTGGATGTTGTTGAAGACATATCCGCTGCCCTGTTTAAAGATTTCCACGTTGCTGCGTGTGTTTTCGTAAACCGTCTCCGGTGTTCCGGTCGGCAATACATGCTGCGAATCGCAGCCGCCGCCCCAGAAGACCATTTTTCCGCCCCATTCCGCTTTCAATTCCGCAGCATCCATGTTTTTCGCGCTGGTCTGAACCGGGTTGAGAATGTCCACGCCGTTATCCTTGAGCTCCGGAATATACGCCCGGCAGTTGCCGCAGGTGTGATACCAGATCTTGGCCTGCGTGCGGGATCGGATATACTGCGCGAGCTTCTTGTGGCGGGGTTTGACGATCGAATGGTAAATCTCCGGATTAAAGAGCGGGCCGTCCTGCCCGGCAAGATCGTCGCCGATCATAATGACATCGACCAGATCGCCCACCTCATTCAGGAATCCTTCAAAATAGTCCATCCAGAACTTGCAGGTCTGATCAATCAGCGCTTCGCAGAATTCACCATCGGTTACCAGGTCGCAGAACCAGTCTTCGAGTCCGCGCAGATACCAACAATACTCATAGACAACACCCGCAATACCGCTGACCACGGCATAGGGAGTTTCCTTTTTCAGGGTCAGCGCCCGTTCCCGGAGTCCGGCGAAACGGACCGGATCATTCCCTTTGGGCCATGGATAATCCTTGAGGTCATCGATCGTGGCATTGGCCAGCGGATGGCGTGAAATGTCCATGTATAACGGGTTGTGATCGGGCATGCTCCAGACCACGCCAAACTCGTCCTTGAGGTCGTGCCAGAGTTTTCCGTCGCGTGTGTTCTGCTTAATAGTGCCGTCATAGCCCTCGCCGGCTCCGGCGCGGATGTAGCGGGTATCCACATGAAACCGCTCCAGCACCGCTTCCGATGGTTGCGCGAGCTGCTGCACCGCATCCATGATTTCAAGTTCCTCGTTCAGTCCGAAATATTTCACCAGATTCATGTAGGCATTTTTATGGATGCCGGTCTGGTTTCCGCCGAGATCAATCGGCACGCGATCCGGGGTTTCAAAGTTTAGGGTTTTCAGAACGCGCTCGCGCGAGGTCATGGTTTCTTTGTTTTGGTTCATGTGGAATGACTCCCGTTTAGTAATTTCCGTTTTGGACACACAGTTCAATAAATTTTTCCACCCGTTCCGGCGACACATCGTTCTGGATGATATGTGCAGGAGAGACCATGTAGCCTCCGCCCGCACCGAGCACCTCGATCTTTTCCTTGATGTCGGCCATGAAGGCCCACCATCGTTTAACAACATCTGTGTTCGGCAAATTGTCCGCCGTATTGTCATCCGACAGTTTCTGCACGGCAAAAAGCGTCAGCGTCTCTTCGTCCAGAAAGATCGAGTAGTCCGACACGCCGGCCTCCGACAGTTCCTTCGAAAGTTCCGGCCAGATTTCGTCATGGCGTTTTTTGTATTCGGCTTCAAAACCGGATTTCAACTTCATCTTGAATGCACAACACTTCATTTATGCTCCTTTGCCTGTTTAAAAATGAACTCCAGTAAATCCTGATCCCTGAAAAACTCCGGCACTTCAGCGTGTCCTTTTCCGGGAACGATCTTCACCTCAATCTCCCCGCCTGATTTTTCATAGGCCGCTTTGATCAGCGCACTGTTATCATTGTATGGAACCACGCGATCGGAATCGCCATGAATGATAAACATCGGCACGCCCGCTTTCGCGAGTCCATCCAGATTTACGGACGGATTAAAGGCTCCCAGCTGTTGCATAATCTCCTCTTCCGACAGTCCATAATCCGCCAACACCGACGGTTTGGAATTCTTAAGCGGCCAGCTGGCAACATTACAGACGGGATAGATCCCGGTAAACGCGCCGACCTTATCCGGATTGCGGAACGCCCAGCAAAGCATCATCAGCCCACCCCGGCTTTGCCCCAGTAAAATCGGTTTCTCCGAATAGCCTTTTGCGACCATCGCATCGTAAAACCCGGTAAACTTTGCCGAGCTTCCCGGTGCGCCGCGCACCTCGCCTAAATCGTAGCCGGCGACCGCGATTCCTTGTTCAAGCAGCTGCTCGAAATAAAACTGCTGCGAATGGTGCGGATAGGTTTTCAGCGTCGGCGCATACCAGACCCACGGGTGGCCCGCCGCCGGCTTTTGCGGCTTCATCACAAATGCTTTCCGCCCGTTCACCTGAAAAACTTCCGCCGGCAGTGACAACTTCGAAATGGTGAACGCATTCACCGAAATCAAACTGAGCGCCGCTATGTAAATAGTCCTGAACTTCATGATTATTTCGTGGTTACAGCTTTAGTGTGCCCCAGCGACGCCTTCCAGATAGTTGCCGAGGCCGATAAGCACGGTGGAAAAGGCAATCACCAAAATTCCGGCCACCAGTGTGCCGACTGTTTTTCGCTCGGCGCCCTTCCATTCCTTGAGCGCCAGACTCCAGAGATTGCTCGCGATGATGATGAACGACATATGCAGGGTCCAGCTGGTGAAATCGTAATCCCCCATTTTGGTCGACCCCATGCCATAGAACATAAACTGTAAATACCAAGTGACGCCGGCGATAGCCGCGAAACTGAAGTTTTTGGTCAAGGGTGCATCTGTGTCGGCATAGTCCTTCCATCCGCCCTTGGAAAGAAGCAGGTATCCGCACCAGAGCGCATTGGTAACGAAGCCGCCGAGCAGGATCACCACCAGCGTAGCATTGTTGACCCACAGCGATTCCGCGCCTGCCTGCGCCGCGGTTTCAGCAATGGGTTTGCCCGCCGCGAAACCAAAGGCCATGCAGGCGCTCATGAGTCCGGCGAAGCCGGCCACCAGCAGGCCGCGCCCAAGGTGGAAGTCCTGCTTATCTTCCTCTTCTTTGGTCAGCGCGGATTCTTTCAGGTGTCCCGCATAGCCGCACACGCCGATGCCCAGCAGGCAGACCAGAATACCCGTCAGCACCACCCAGCCCGAAACCGTGGTAAGCAGCGTAATGATGCTGCCGTCATGGATCGCCGGAATGATTGTTCCGAACGCCGCGCAGAATCCCAGGGCAACCCCATAGCCAAGCGACATCCCAAGATAGCGAACCGACAATCCGAACGTCAGCCCTCCGATGCCCCAGAGCACTCCGAAAAGGAAGGTCCACCCCAGCGTGGCAGACGGTACACTGAGAATCGATCCGAAGAGATCGGGGACCGTCAGCAAGGCGACGATCACCGGTGCCAGGATCCATGAAAAAAGACCGTTTACCAACCAACCGCTTTCCCACGACCACTTTTTGATTTGCTTTAGCGGTAAATAAAAACTGCCCGCAGCGAACCCGCCAATAGCATGAAAAATAACTCCCAACGCGACCATAGTAAACTCCACTTCTTCAATTCTACTTGATCCTTCTATGTATTTGCCTGCACCGGCTGATCGTATCAACCGGATGACCTTCTTAAAATGTGCGAAACTACCTGTACGTTATCTTGACAACCAGTCGGGTTGCAATCTCACCTGTCCGTTATATATATATGTATATAGAATGCAAGCAAAAAAACTTTTCGCCCGTGTTTTCAGCTATTTTGCTCCGGATGAATTTCCGTACCGGCCACCGCTTTATCAGTTCGCATTATTGAGATAAATTTGCTGCACCAGTTCTTCCGGGGTTACCACTCTTACGTTATCGTCAAGCAGTTCTATGGTTGCAAAAACATCGTCAAGATCCCGCGTCCAGGTATGTACGTAAACCACGCTATAACTATCAAGTGCAGTCGGCTCGGTTGGTTTTGCATTAATCGCAGCGGCCACACTTGATGATGTTCCAATGCCTTCCCACAAGGCATGTCTCATTGGAATGATCGGTTTTCCCATATACCATATAGGGCGAGTCAAAGACTGAGAACCGTCGTCAAAAATGATCGCATCCAAATGATCAATTTCCATATATGGAGCCATGACATTATTCAGATATGCACTATCTATCGTACTCCAATCCTGTACCAAGGTGATCCGCAAATCGCCCCTTTGCATATAATTTCCAAGCTGTTGACAATGTTTATTCAGCGTGGCTTGCGACATCTCTGACGGGTACATAAAGCCCATTCCGGACAGGCAGGTAACAAAGCAGTCTTTGTCGCTTGCTGTTCTGTAGAATTTTTCCGCTGCCGTCGGAGCATTTTTAAACATAACCGGCGACATCGCCCACCCCATATTAAAAGCTCCCCTGCGCGGATGATTGTAATTCGGATTAAACCACGCACCGGAGGTCAGAAGCTCCGTATTATCCATATCACTCATGATAAACGTAACATAATGTACATTCGGCTCGGTGCTGTATGTTTCAGATCGAATCTTTTGTTCAAATGAAATTTCAGGTTTATGGTTGATCATGCCTGCGTACACCGGAACATTGAGTGTATTTGCATAGTTTCCGCCATACATACCATGCTGGGTCATCAGACTTACATTATCATGTTCACCCGTAGCCCACAGTTCCCACGGTCCATACCTAGGTGAATTCGGAACAATATTGTCGTAGAGCTGATCAGAAAAACTCTTACTGATTCCCACGGTCATCATGGATTTTACAGCACAACTCCAATCCATCAGATATGGATTTATATTCGCGGCGATAACTGATCTGTCCGTAAAATATTTCCAATAATTATTGTATACCCACACTTCATCTTTTCCCCTTACATCCATCAACAATGTATAGCCTTTGCTGATGAATCCGCTTTCAAGAGAAACGTCAACCGCAGCCGCATCAAATATGCCTGCCAGGGAACCGGCCGCCATCATGGAATGAGGGTCGGAAATATCGTAAAGAATGTATTGGCTGTTCACGTCATCTTTATAATTTTCCACATACCACCAGAAATCGTCATTACGGGTATACGTGATTCCATAGTTCACCGCTAAATCATCCAGCAGCATATAATTTTTGTGGTTTTCGATAAAAATCTCAGGTCTGTTTAGGCGTGCCGTCACACCCGCGATGGTCTGCAAAGTAACCGACTGAGGGGTGGTAAGATTACTGAATCTGATTACATTTAAATTCTCGGGAGCTTTAATTCCATGATCCAAACTGTAATCGGAAACCGTAAATTCCCATGTCTTCCCTTTTAAAACCAATGGGACATCGGTGTCGGTTTCGATGTGGATCAGCTCGCCCGATTCGGGAATCCCGTTCCCATTGAGGTCTGCATAGATTTCCAGTGTTTTTATTCCATCCACATCCAACATGTTGTGTGCGGTGAGTCGAGTTGATGACCCCTGATGTACGGGATTGGTGCTTAGCGAAAGGCTGTCGATGGCGGGTTTGCCGGAGGTGATGAATTCCAGATTATCGCCACCGACCGATGAAGTGAATGCATTCGCCGGCGCAGTCCCAGAAGTCCCCTGCAGCAGGTAATCATTCAGTTCAACACCTATTTTATAGAACCTGTGTGATGATACTCTGGCCGTATCATCTGTGTAGGTGTTGATTGGTGCGGGAAGACCGGGGGATGTGTTGGTAAACGCAGCACCAAGGTTATCCGCAGAAAAAACGGAATACACGCGATTAGAGACGGCTTCCCAGTGCAGTATCATTTCAGCGTTTGTCTGAGTGATCGCATTGCCGGGCGATATGGTGACTGCAAGGCGAGACGTTGCGTTTGTCGGGTCTGTTCCCGCAATGAACTCCGCTAAGTTATTGGCGCCATCGTAATCAGAATCAATGGAAGGATTGGCATTGGTTTCCGACTGAAAATATTTCAACTCCCACCAATCCGGTAATTGATCGTCGTCCTGATCTCCCTCGGGACTC
>Ga0164313_10005799_pt1 | contig 10917 bp, 10 predicted proteins | sample GuaBasSedimGuay4_FD_113735 | JGI IMG/M metagenome (GOLD analysis project Ga0164313, IMG submission 113735) | Subseafloor sediment microbial communities from Guaymas Basin, Gulf of California, Mexico - Guay4, Core 4569-4, 0-3 cm | ecosystem: Environmental > Aquatic > Marine > Hydrothermal vents...
CATTTTTCTTCTCATGTAAAAGCAGTAACGACTGAGACCATACGCAGGGCATCTAATGCAGGAGAAGTGCTTGCCAAGATCGAAAAAGAAACGGGTGTGAGTTTTGAGGTCATCTCTGGTGATGAAGAGGCAAGACTGACACTACTGGCAGTGCAACACAGACTTTCAAAATTGCAATATGCATCAGATACTTTTGTACTCATAGATATAGGTGGAGGGTCGACTGAGCTGATCTTCCACTATGGAGATGAGACTGTATCTAAGAGTTTCCCTGTGGGTATTGTGACGATTGCCCAAACGTATATAACCCTGGAAAACATAGAAAAAGCACTCCCCAAAGAGATGAGGGATATGCAAATGTTCTGTGCCCAAATGTATGGAACAAAATCGAAAGTGAATGCATTTGTTGCCACAGCAGGTACACCTACCACAGTTGCTGCAATGAAGCTGGGGTTTAATTATGAAACCTATGATGCATCAAAAATAAACGGCACCTCATTGATACTGGATGAGTTAGATCTTTATTTAAATAAATTACTCGCTATGCCTTTTGAAGAGAGAGAAGTCGCTGTAGGTACTGGACGTTCTGATCTTATTGCTGCGGGTATACTTATTTATAAACAACTTTATAAAATATTGGAATTTGATATATGTGTGGTGGTGGATGATGGGCTACGTGAGGGTGTTGCTTTGAATGCCTGTTTGGAAGCATCCAAATAAACTCTAATCTTTTTTAGCTATAATCAAACAAAATATAATAATGGAGTGTAAACCATGCAGATGAGTGGTGCACAAATGGTATGTGAAGCGATCATCGCTGAGGGTGTAACAACCGTATTTGGTTATCCTGGTGGCGCGATCATGCACGTTTATGATGAAATATACAAACAAAATGGGTTCGAGCATATCTTGAATCGTCACGAACAAGCTTCTGTTCACGCAGCAGATGGATATGCGAGAGCAACAGGTGATGTAGGGGTAGCGATGGTTACTTCCGGACCTGGTTTTACGAATGCTGTCACAGGACTGGCAACAGCATATATGGATTCTATTCCTCTTGTTGTTATCTCTGGACAGGTACCTTCACAGCTTATCGGTACGGATGGTTTTCAGGAAATTGATGCAGTGGGTATTTCGAGACCTTGTACAAAACATAATTTCCTGGTACGTTCACTTGAAGAGCTTCCTCGTTTAATGAAAGAAGCATTTTACATTGCACGTTCTGGAAGACCAGGACCGGTACTGATAGATGTCCCTAAAGATATTACGGTAGACATCGGTGAATTTATTTATCCTGATTCTGTAGATATCCCAACGTATAAACCAACATATAAAGGCAATAAAAGACAGATAGAAAAAGCTGTTGAAGCAATGAAAGATGCGAAAAAACCTTTGCTTTATATCGGTGGGGGTGTAGTTCTTTCAAATGCAAGTGACTTAGTACGTGAATTGGCGCAAAAAACACAGATACCTGCGGTTGAAACATTGATGGCAAGAGGTGTACTGGGTGCAAAGAATCCATTACTTCTTGGTATGCTTGGTATGCATGGTAACTATGCTTCGAATATGGCAATGTCTGAGACTGATCTGGTTATCTCACTGGGTGCAAGGTTCGATGACAGGGTAACAGGCAAACTTTCAGAGTTTGCCAAGTATGCCGATATTATTCATGTTGATATTGATGCAGCAAACATAGGTAAACTTGTTGATGTTGATTATCCTATTGTTGGAGACATCACAGAGGTTGTTGAAGCAATGCTTCCACAGCTTGATGGCATAGATACAGACAGATTTGAAGCATGGAGAAACATTTTAAATCGTTATGATGAGCTTCATCCTCAATCTTTTGTTGATTCTGATGACGTGATAAAGCCACAGTGGGCTATTGAACGTATTGGTGAACTTGTAGGTGAGAATGCGATCATTACATCTGATGTTGGACAGCATCAGATGTGGGCAGCGCAACATTACCCTTTTGACAGACCGCGTCAATGGATCAATTCCGGTGGACTTGGGACGATGGGGTTTGGTTTTCCTGCAGCACTTGGTGCCAAAAAAGCATTTCCTGAAAAAACAGTTATTAATGTCACAGGTGACGGGTCAATACTTATGAATATGCAAGAGTTGGTGACTGCTGCTGAATATAAAATACCAGTAATAAACCTTATACTTAACAATCACTTCCTCGGAATGGTAAGACAGTGGCAAACGTTCTTTTATGAAAAACGTTATTCTGAAACAGATTTGTCATTCCAGCCAAATTGGAAAGCTTTGGCTGAGGCGTGTGGTGGTATCGGGTATGATGTAACAACGAAAGAAGAGTTTGATGCAGCGATCAAAGATGCGATAGAACAAGATAAAGTATGTTTTATGAACGTAGCGGTAAACCGGTTTGAAGATGTACTTCCGATGGTTCCATCGGGTGGTGCACTGTTTAACATGATGTTACCTCAAAAAGTGGAGGGAAAATAATGGAAAATTCAATTAATGAAAGACGTGTTATTTCTGTTATCGTTCTCAATGAAAGTTCAGTTCTTGCACGTATAACGGCACTCTTTGCAGGACGTGGATATAATATAGAATCGCTCACTGTAGCACCCATACCTGAGAGTGATATGTCACATATTACTATTGCAACCAATGGGTCTGCTAAAGTGATGGAACAAATTACGAAACAGTTACATAAGTTGATTCCCGTCTATAAAGTCATCGAACATGAAGAGATGGTTGAAAAAGAGATGGTTTTAGCTAAGTTCCCAATCACTGAACATCTTTCAGATGTTGGTGCTTTATGTGCTGCGTACAATGGTGGTATTGTCAATGTTGGTAAAGAGATGATCATTGCAATGGTTGCAGATGAGCCTAATCGTATTAAACATTTTATAGAAGCAGCACAACGTTATAATCCAAGTGAGATCGTACGTGGCGGTGTGGTTGCGATAGAACGCTAAGACAATCAAACTCGTTCCCATGCATTCCCATGGAGACCGTGGGAACGAGAGTTATTTAAATATAAAGGACTCTCCATATGATTTACAAACTCTCCCAGATCACAGAAAATATTGACTTAGATTTTGCAGGTACGGATATAGAAATCAATGGTATCCACACATTAAGTGAAGCAACATCTACACAACTTAGTTTTTTTACAGACAGTAAATATGCCTCACAGTTAAAAGATACAAAAGCAGCAGCTGTGCTTATAGATGAAAAGCATGCTGAATTATTGCCATCTACAACGATTGCTCTTATCACGGATGAAGCCTATCTCAAGCTGGCATTGGCTTCCAAATTTTTCGCACATAAACTGATCACAAAAGGTGGACATCCTGCGTTGGGTGAGAACTGTGACATAGATAAGCGTGTACGCTTTGGTAATAATGTAACGCTTGGTGATAATGTCACTGTGATGGCAGGGTGTTATGTGGGAGATAATGTTGTTGTCGGTTCAGGTACTTTGTTGCACCCTAATGTCACATTGTATCATCATACACAGATCGGTGCTGAATGTATCATTCATAGTGGTACGGTCATAGGCTGTGATGGCTATGGATTTGCACATACTAGATTTGGTGAACATGTAAAAATTTATCAAAATGGTAATGTTGTGGTTGAAGATAATGTAGAGATAGGGGCGAACTGTGCCATAGACAGAGCAGTATTTGGAACAACCTATATACGCAAAGGAACAAAACTAGATAACCTTATACAGATAGCCCATAACTGTGATGTAGGAGAACACTCTTTATGTGCAGCGCAAGTAGGGCTTGCAGGTTCTACTACTTTGGGAAGAAATGTTGTGATGGGTGGACAAAGTGCCACAGCAGGACACTTGGAAGTGGGGGCTTTTGCAACCATAGCAGGTAAAGGAGGCGTGACTAAATCACTTGAAGGCGGTAAAACGTATGCAGGTTTTCCTGCCATAGACCATAAATTATGGTTACGTTTACAAGCTAAAATGATGGGTTTGGTAAAACGTAAAAAGTAGTGCTTTAATTGTGATATAATCAATTTGTATTTAAAATTTAAAGGAATTATAATGAGCGGAACAGTTACAAATGTAGATGAAATGACATTAAGTGGAACAAAAGACGGAAAGATCACTATTACTACTGTGGCACAACCTTATGGACCTAAAAGTGAAAGTGTAGCAAGTATTGGTATTTCTCTTCAGGCAGGATCCGAAGAGCCAGACTGGAAAGTACATATTCCAAAAGCAAATATTGATGCTGTGATCGAAGCATTGACAGAAGCCAAAAAGAGTTTATAAGTTTAAAGAGAGAAGTATAGGGGCTGTGCCCATACACTTCTTACTCATCATGCATCATGACTTTATATTGGTCTAATGCTCTTTGCATTGAATCTGGATCAGGAATCTTTCTTCCTGCGATATATCCGGTGATATTACCCTCATCATCTAACTTGGGTTTGATCCATACTACAACAAGATAGTATTTCCCCTCAGCAGTCATATTTTTAACAAACCCTTCCCAGTAGTTTCCACCTTTAATCGTTTCCCATAAGCCTTTAAATGCTACTTTTGGCATATCAGGATGTCTGTTGATATTGTGTGGTGCACCTATGAGCTCTTCTTTTGTGTAGCCTGTTAAATCTCTGAATTTACGGTTTGCATAGGTGATGATACCAGCAGTATCAGTTTCTGTGATCATAACACCGCCATCAAATGGCACTTGTTCATCTATGGGGTCAGGTTTAGTAATTTCTTTCCCTGTAATAATGTTTTTGATCGTCTTGCCCATTTTTTCTCCCTATGATTGTAAATTATTTATAAAAGTGAGTAGACAGAAAAAGTAGAAATATGTTCTGCAGTTTGGCAATCTACTTGAGACCCATAACTTTCTGTCCTCACTTCACAGATGAGTTTAGCCTGTTTGATATTATAAGTAATATAGTATCAATGTCTTGCTTATATCGACATAATACTTTATATTATAGCATGAATTTAACCATATTTTCGACATACTTTGCTACAATTACAGCATTATAATAAATCTGGATAAAGGAACTCTTTTTGTCTATTTCAGAAACTATCAAATCACTTTTAGAGCAGCGTATACTTGTTATAGACGGTGCAACCGGTACGCAGATACAAAACTTGGAAATTCCTTCTGAAGCTTGGCTTGATGAAAAGGGTGCAGATCAAGAAGGGTGTAATGAACTGCTCAATGGTACGGCACCTGAACTGATGAGAAAAGTGCATTATGCTTACGCTAAAGCAGGTGCTGATATTATTAAAACCAATACTTTTGGAACAATGCCATGGGTACTTGATGAATATAACATGGGTGAGCGTTGTTATGAACTCTCCAAAAAGGGTGCCCAGCTTGTTAAAAGTGTGTGTGAAGAATTCTCCACACCCCAACAACCCCGTTTTGTTTTAGGATCTATAGGACCGGGGACAAAACTGCCTTCCTTGGGGCATATTCATTATGATGAAATGTTTGAAGGCTATAAACTTACAGCACTTGGACTGATAGATGGCGGATGTGATATCTTTATGCTTGAAACTTGTCAGGATCCTCTACAGATCAAAGCAGCACTGCATGGGTGTGAAGCAGCGAATGAAGAGAGAGGGATAAAACTGCCAATTATGATCTCTGTGACCATTGAACTCTCTGGTTCTATGCTTATTGGGACGGATGCAACGACTATTGTGACTATTTTGGAACCGTTTGATATATTGTCATTAGGTTTTAACTGCGGTACAGGCCCAGATCAAGTCAAAAAACATTTAAGAACACTTTCAGAACTCTGTAGTATTCCTATTTCTGTGCATGCTAATGCGGGACTTCCTCAAAATAGAGGAGGGTATACCTATTATCCTATGGGACCAGATGAGTTTACAGCTAAACAACTAGAGTTTACAGCATTTGACGGTGTGAGTTTTTTAGGTGGCTGTTGTGGTACAACGCCTCAGCATATTCATGCACTGAAAAAGGCTGTCGGAGCGTTAAAGCCTAAAAAACCTTCGGGGTCTATTGAGCCGTCTATCTCGTCACTTTTTAACTCTACAGAACTTTTTCAAGAGCCTGCTCCACTACTCATAGGGGAGCGTTCAAACTCTACGGGTTCCAAGGCATTTAGAGAGCTTATCGTCGCGAGTGATTATGAAGGTACACTTACCGTTGGTCAAGCACAGGTACGTGATGGTGCACATTGTTTAGATGTCAATGTAGAATTTGCAGGACGTGATGGTGCGGTAGATATGAGTGCAATTATGGAGTTGTATAATCAAAAAATACCTCTACCACTTATGCCGGATGCTACACGTGTACATACGATGGAAGAAGGGCTAAAATGTATAGGCGGAAAGTCTATCATCAACTCAGTAAACCTTGAAGATGGTGAAGAGAAGTTTCATGCCATCTGTAAACTGGCTAAAAAGTTTGGTACAGCGCTTGTCTGTCTGACCATCGATGAAGTAGGAATGGCAAAGACAAAAGAGGACAAAGTAGCCCAGGCAGAGCGTATGTATGACATGGCGGTAAATGGTCACGGTATAGACCCGCGTAACCTTATCTTTGATACGCTGACGTTTACTGTAGGTTCGGGAGATCTGGAATACCGTGATGCAGCTATTCAAACCCTTGAGGCCATACGTGAGTTACACATTCGTCATCCTGAAGTAGGTTCTACTCTCGGTCTTTCTAATATTTCTTTTGGACTGGATGTGAATGCACGACGTTACTTGAACTCTGTCTTTTTACATCACTGTTTACAAGCGGGGCTTACGACAGTGATCATCAATGTGAAACACATCATCCCGCTAGCGAAGATGAGTGATGAAGACAGGGCTACATGTGAAGAGTTGCTCTTTACTCCAGATGAAAACTCACTTTTTAAGTTCATCGAGCATTTTTCTGATGTAAGTATCGATGATGAAGCAAATGATGAGGCTTATGAAGCTATGAGTAATGAAGAGAAAATAGCCCAACTTCTACTCGATGGTGACAAAGAACGTATGATCCCACTAGTAGAAGAAGCACGTCATGAGATAAAACCGGACACTATAGTCAATGAGATACTCATAGATGCAATGAAAGTGGTGGGAGAACTCTTTGGTTCAGGACAGATGCAATTGCCGTTTGTTCTTCAGTCTGCTGAGACTATGAAAACAACAGTGGACTACTTAAACCCATACCTCACTAAACAAGAGAAAGATACAGATACCACCCTTGTGATAGGTACTGTAAAAGGAGATGTGCATGATGTCGGTAAAAACCTTGTAGACATCATCCTCTCAAATAATGGTTTTAAAGTGGTTAATGTAGGGATTAAAACGGATCTGCAAGAGTATTTGAATGTGGTCGAAGCACAATCCATCCAAGCCATCGGTATGTCTGGACTTTTGGTAAAATCAACAGCGGTAATGAAAGATAACTTGGAAGCCATGGCTGAAATGGGCATGGAAATACCTGTACTGCTTGGTGGTGCGGCATTGACAAGAAGCTTTGTAGATGACTTCTGTCGTCCTATCTATAAAGGTCCAATTTTTTATTGTCGTGATGCGTTTGATGGGGTTATCGCTATGGGGCGTATAGAGAAGTATAACGAAGACAACTCAGTTGGGCTTGATGCACGTATGGCAGGAGATATGGTTGAGCATGATAAGAAGGTCAAAAAAGAGATTATCATTCCTCCATTTGCTGAGCTAAAAATGCCAGAATCCCAAGCTGTACCGACACCACCATTTTGGGGTAGACGTGTGTTACAAAAAGATGACTTGGATCTAGATATGATATTTAACTGGGTGAACCAGAGAACAGTCATCAAGTTTCACTGGGGATATAAGTCTAAAGGTATGACAAAAGAGGAGTATCAAAAACTTCTTGATGAAACTATTTATCCTGCCTATGAGCGTTTGAAACGTGAGTTTATAGAAAAAGACCTGTTTGAACCAACTATTATTTATGGATATTATCCGTGTAGAAGCAGTGATCAGGAGTTATATCTTTTTGATAAAAGCCAAGGGTGGAATGTAGATGCCAATGCAAACCGTGAGCCTTTAGACAAAGTTATCGGTAATGCAATAGGCACATTCTCTTTCCCACGACAAAGACGTAAGCCACACCGAGCACTTTCTGATTTTTTTCATCATGATAGACATGATGTGCTACCTATCACATGTGTAGGTGCCGGTGCAAAATTCTCAGCCTATGAAAAAGAACTTTACGATGCAGGAAAATACCTGGAGTATAACATGGTGCACGGCTTCTCTGTAGAACTTGCAGAAGCCCTTGCAGAAGTAGCACATAAACAGATACGATTAGACCTAAACATAGCAGATAAAGAAGGTTCATCTTTACGTGATGTACGTATGAACCGATATCAAGGTGCGAGGTATTCATTTGGGTATCCTGCTTGTCCGGACTTGGAGCAGAGTAGACTCATATTTGACTTACTCAAGCCTGAAGAATTTGGCATAGAACTCTCCGAGACTTTTCAAATACATCCAGAGCAGAGTACTACTGCTTTAGTTGTGCATCATTCTAAGGCTACTTACTATTCGGTGTAGTTTACAAAAATAAAATATTATGATAGAATGATGTTTGAAGAGAGAGCGTTAACTCCCTCTGAATGTTTAATTATTGAAGTATCGTAAGATAGCTACAATAATTGTAAATATTAGGATTACGAGATCCATAATTCTCACACCCTCTCGCAGTCAAGATTTGACTAGAGACTCAAACAGTAGTTGTAGCTGCTGTTTGAAACAACAGGTCAGACTACATAAAAATTATAACCCACTTCTTAAATTTACATCAAATATATGTCAAATTGCCATACTTTTAATCTTCATGATCAAACACATCACCCATCAAGTCAAAACCTATATGCTCTTTAACTATATAAGATATCTTTTTCTCACTTTTTAAGGCATAAGAAAAGAGCATATCTATGGACTCTGCATTGTAAATGGTCTCCAAAAGTGTGATGTATGTTTCATTGAGATAGGGAGTGATACTTTTTAGATCTGCTAGAAGGTCTGTTCTGTAGAGTTCTATGGGGTTTTCTTTTCCATAGTCTGCATGAAGGTCATCTTGATCTATATCGTCTGTGGCTTCTATCATTTTTCTAAAGATGAAATCTTCAAAATTTTTGGCTATATATTCTGCTTCATCATCCTGCCATATAAGTACGATGGGATTTTGTTCGTCTACTTCTACATTTTTGTAAAAAGCATAAACATTGCCTTCTGATGTTTTTGCAAAGGGCATGAAGTGATGTGTTTCTGTGTCCCACTCTTCGGGGAACTCAAAGTTAAGTATGTCAGATGGTGTGAGAAGTTCAAAATCTGAACCTCCAGAGTGTAGTAAAAGAGGTGGATTTTCTTTGAGTGTAGGATAGATATCATCTGCCCAACTTGTCTCTTTTCCCAAGGGTGATTCAAAGCCTCTCATCCAGTTGAGCATATCAGCTTCAAAGAGTGTTTTGTATAGCGTAGGAAATGTGTAGTTATGTTTTTCTTCTATTTGTTCTAGTGTTGTCATAGGTATTCCAAATGATATATTTTGGCTACAATATCAAAAAATACTTTAAGGTAAGCGTATGGAAATTAAAAAAGGAAGATATAAACACTATAAGGGTTTGTATTATGAAGTATTAGATACAGCACAACATTCTGAGACTGAGGAGTGGATGGTGGTGTATAAAGCTTTGTATGAAGATGAGGGGATGTGGGTGCGACCTTATGGGATGTTCATCGAGAAAGTTGAGGTTGGGGGAGAAATGGTTTCTCGATTTGAATATGTGGGTGAATAATTTATTTTGATTTCATATTAGCTTATATTCCTTCCATGACTCTTGCTTCAAAACTTATTAAATTCTCCCCTGAAAACTTAAAAAACAACTCTATTGGGCGGCAGCATACTTCGCAGTCTTCTATGTAATCTGAGGTTTCTTCTGTGTTGTCAAGTATCATGGAGATGCGTTCCCAGCAGTAGGGACAGGTAAAAAAGTGTTCCATTACTTCTCTTTCTTTTTAAATAAGTTAGTAAACCAGTCAGTCATACCACAACCAATGGTCGTACATCCCTGTTTTTGATTTCTTACGGCTATGACGTTACGTATGAGCAGTGCAAAAAAACCAAGTGCAATGATGAGTTGTACTGCTCCTGCCATCCATTGGTGTTGTATAAAACTTTGAATGGAAAGTGTAAACATAACAAAAGTAACGATAAGGCACATTTAAAATCCTAATTTTTATGTGATTGTACTATACTTAATTCCATATTTCATAGAAGAAGGACAGTCATGTCATCAATCATTCAACATTTTCAAACCCTCACACAAATCCCACACTGCAGTAAAGAAGCGGATAAACTTTTGGCATTTTTAGTGGATTTTGCAAAAGAGAGAGACTATACTGTAGAAGTAGATGATATTAAAAATATTTTTATCTCAAAAGGTCTTCCTACACTTTGTCTTCAAGCACATTATGACATGGTCTGTATGGGTAAGGCACCTGTGTTGGAAACATATATTGAAGATGGATGGATGAGAGCAAAAGACTCATCTTTAGGTGCAGATAACGGTATGGCTATTGCAATGATGATGCAGTTGATGGATGAAGGGTTGGATCTGGAGTTTTTATTGACTTCAGATGAAGAGATAGGACTTATCGGGGCAAATGAAGTTGCCTTTAATTTAAAGAGTATGTACATGCTGAATCTGGATAGTGAAGATGAAGCTGAGGTTTACATAGGTTGTGCAGGTGGTGCAGACATGGTCGCCTTTAAAGAAGATTCTTATGTAGAAGGTCAAGGTAGCTGTTATGAAGTGGCAGTTAAGGGTTTGAAGGGTGGACATTCTGGCGTAGATATAGACAAAGGTATACCTTCTGCCATTAAAGTCCTTGGCAAGTACCTGGCAGGCAATGATGTGACACAATTGGCA
>Ga0164313_10005800_pt1 | contig 10916 bp, 8 predicted proteins | sample GuaBasSedimGuay4_FD_113735 | JGI IMG/M metagenome (GOLD analysis project Ga0164313, IMG submission 113735) | Subseafloor sediment microbial communities from Guaymas Basin, Gulf of California, Mexico - Guay4, Core 4569-4, 0-3 cm | ecosystem: Environmental > Aquatic > Marine > Hydrothermal vents >...
CACGACATCGTGTTCTTCCAGCGCCGTCTTGAGGAGGTCTCGGCAGAGCCCTCTGCTGATGACGGCACTGACCAGGACGTTTGTGTCGAGGAAGACCTTCACGGACGATCACGAAAGTTCACGGAACACGTCCTCGTCGGTGTAGATGCCTTTTTTCTCAGCAAGCGGAACCAGCTCTTCCCGAACTTCGTCCAGGATCGCGATGGCGAGCTGCCGGCGCAGCGCGTCGCGGATAACATCACTGCGAGTGCGGCCGGTATGCTTCGCCACATGAGCTAGCTTCTTCGCCAGCTTGTCGTCGAGACGGACGGTTATCGTGTTACTCATGTATTACAATGTAGTGCAAAATAATGCAGGTTGCAAGACGATGTCGGTTTTAGTTTTTAGTTTTTAGTTTTTAGTTAGTTATCGCACGGACGCCCCGCATTAGTTTTTAGTTTTTAGTTTTTAGTTTTTGGTTATCGCTCGGACGCCACCACACGAGTTCTTCGTTCTTTTTCCTGGCTATAGCTGGACATCGAGATCTGTCACGAGATTCGCGTCGTCGGAAAGAATCGTCGCGTTCGAGTTCAGAAGTTGAGCTGTGATGAACTAAAAACTTAAAACTCAAAACTCAAAACTAACTTCTCATCCCGCTTTCTTGGCGGCTGCCTTTTTTCCCTTCTTCTGCTCTGGTGCCACCTGATCGCCGTAGTAGCCATAGCGTGTGTAGGAGTAGTAGCCGGAGTAGTAGTAATGGTCGCGCTCGACGTCGACCTTGTTGAGGAGGACGCCGGCGATTCGGACTGGGGTGCGGGCGAGCAGGCGTATGGCCTCGCGCACGACCTGCCGCCTGGTGGAACCGTACTGGACGACGAGGAGGGCGATATCGACGTTGGCCGCGCAGATCACGGGATCGGTGACGGAGGCCACGGGCGGAGTGTCGAGGATCACCCAGTCATAGGTGGCCCGCGCCTCGTCGAGGAGCTTGCTGAAGGTCTGTTTGCCGAAGAGCTCGGGCGGATTCGGCGGCAGCGGGCCGGAGGTGATGAGGTCGAGATCGGGGACGTTCGGAAAGTGATGGATGACCTCGGCAGCCGATCGCTCCCCGAGCACCACCGAGGTCAGACCGCGCACGTTCTTGGCCTTGATCATGCGGTGGATCCGCGGCTTGCGGAGGTCGGCGTCGATCAGCAGTACCCGGCTGCCACCAGTGGCGAGAACCTTGGCGAGGTTGAAGGCGACGGTGGTCTTGCCCTCCTCGGGCACAGCCGAGGTCACCATCACGACGTGGCAATCCTCACCGCGGGACGCAAGCATGATCGCGGTGCGCAGGGACTGGAAGGACTCGCGCAGCACGCGTGAGTTGTCCTCGGTCATCGTGGGCAGGGCGGTGAGGGTCTCGAGACCCAGGTATTTTTCGACCTGGTCGGGTGAGCGCAGGGTGTGGTCGAGGTAGTCGAGGCCGAGCACCAGGCCGATACCGAAGAAGAGCCCGAGGAAGGTGGCGAGCATGACGGTGCGCCGCACGTTGGGGCTGTAGGGCCCGTCGGGTCTTCGCGCGGGCTCGATCACACGGACGTTGTTGAGCGATGCGGTGGAGGCGATGTCGGCCTCGTTGGAGCGCGCCAGCATGTCCTCGAGGAAGGCCTTGTTCTGGTCGTACTCGCGTTGGAGCCGGTCGAGGTGGAGGGTCTGCTTGGAGAGGTTGATGGTCTGCGACCTGAGCTGTTGGATGTTGTTGTAGAGCGCGCGCTCGCGGCGGGAGACGATGTCGAAGTCGGTCTGCAACGACAGCCTGATGGTTTCGACCTGTTGCGAGATCTGCTGGTCGATGCTGGCGATCCTGCCCCGCAGCTCCTTGATCTCCGGGTGGCCCTCCTTGAGCGATCGCAGCTTTTCGTTGAGCTCCATCTGGAGGTCATTGCGATGTTGGACCATGCTCTGGACCGTTGGATCCTTGAGGACCTCTGAGAAGCTCGACGCGGAGATCCGTGAGGCGCGGAGGTTTTGGAGGGCGTTGATCTTGGTCTCCAACCGGATGCGTTCCGACTTGGCCTCGGCATACGCGGTGGTCAGCGTGTTGACCTGCTCGGTGATGACGTTTTTGTCCTGGTCGGCGAGCAGCACCGCGTCTTCACGTTCGCTGAAGTCCATCAACGTCTGCTCGGACTCCTCCACCTTCACGCGCAGGGGATCGAGGCGCGATTGGATCACCTCGTAGACCTGCCGGGTGCGTTCGAGGCTGTCTTCGATGTTGGCGGCCACGTACTCCTCGATGTAAATGTTGAGCCACTCGGCGATGGCGTCCTGCTCGCGGCCGACGAGGGAGACCTCGACCACGAAGGTATCCGGGATGGTCTTCGGATCGATGCTGCCGCGGATCGCCCGCGTGGCGTCACCATCGATAAAGGCCGGGTGGCTATCGAGGCCGAGGCGGTCGACCACCCGTTGGGCGAGCTCGCGGGTCTTCAGGATCTCGACCTGGTCGGCGATGATGCGGTCCATCTGCCACCAGCTCATGGCGAGATCGAACTGGTTGTTGGAGAGCTGCGGCGGCGGCGTCAAAGTGATCTTCGTGCTCACCCGGTACAGCTTGGGACGGGTCAGGGCCCACGCCGACGCCAGGACGACGGTTGCGAGGAGCACCCCGAGCACCAGCCACTTCCGGCTCCAGACGAGACGGGCGTACTCCATGATGTCGATCTCCGCCTCGGGCTCCTCCAGCCAGGCTGAACCGTAGGGGTTCCATGGGGTCGCGGGTTCGGAACCTCGGGGGGAGGTTAGCTCGTGTGGTAGGCGGGGGTTGTCGTTAGTCATTTGAGGCTCCACATCACATCAATTTCGGATTTCGGACCGCGGAAATTTCGGATTTCGGATTTCGGATTTCGGATTTGACGGCGCGCCGCGCATCGGGGTTTCTTGGGACTTGTCACCCGCGATTGAGCGGTTTCGGGTGGTCGGTAGGTGATCTCGTTACTCATCAAGAGTTAGGATCTCTGGTACAACGAAGTCGCCCTCGTCGTCACCCAGATCGTTGGCGACATAGCCCCGGGACCCTCGTTCGGTCACACCTAATCCCTTTTTGTCGCGATGATCGTTCGAGCGGATCGATCTTCCAACCGAGGTGAAAATGGCTAGAAGCTCGTTTGCTTCCTCCAGAAGGGCATGGCAAGTTTCCTTTGCACCTAGACCGGCCTCGCTGCAGATCTCGAGCCAATAGCAGGTTTCTGATGCTTCTTTTTCGGCTATGCCGATTCTGTGGGCGAAGTCCCGGCGAGATACGCCACGATTCGCCTCCCGGTAGTTGGCGCCTATTGATGTGCTCGACTTCAGAAGTTGGTTGGACACGACCCGGCTCGCCGAACTGGATGAAAATCCGCCGGCGAACCGAATCACATTGACGGCGAATTTCCTGGTGCGCGCTTCAAGTTCTTTGCGATCCACCTGAGACTCCCGGTTATCTCCACTCAAGCATGTTCAGATGACGATCAACACTCGGCGCCTCACTGCCTAATCGCGGGCAACTAGGCCGCAAGGCCCAAACCGCCCTCCCTCGCGCTGGCAAATCCGAAATCCGAAATCCGAAATCCGAAATCAAACCCCGTAATACCCGCGATACCACTCAACAAACCTCCTGACGCCCTCTTCAATGCTGGTATCCGGCTTATACCCGACATCGTCTGTCAGTGCCGTGACATCCGCGTAGGTGTCGGGGACGTCTCCGGGTTGCATGGGTAGGAGGTTTTTCTCGGATTTTTTGCCGAGGCAGTCTTCTATGACTTCGATGTAGCGCATGAGCTCGATTGGTTGGCTGTTGCCGATGTTGTAGACCCGCCAGGGTGCGCGGCTGGTTGCCGGGTCGGGGTCATCGCCCGACCAATCGGGGTTGGGTTCCGGGATGGTGTTCATGACCCGCACGACGCCTTCGACGATGTCGTCGACGTAGGTGAAGTCGCGGCGATGGTTGCCGAAGTTGAAGACGTCGATGGGCTCGCCCGCGAGGATCTTCTTGGTGAACTTGAAGAGCGCCATGTCGGGCCGGCCCCACGGGCCGTAGACGGTGAAGAAGCGCAGCCCGGTGGTCGGTAGATCGTAGAGATGCGAGTAGGTGTGGGCCATGAGCTCGTTGGCCTTCTTGGTCGCGGCGTAGAGCGACAGCGGGTGGTCGACGTTGTCGTGGACCGAAAACGGCATGGAGGTGTTGGCGCCGTAGACCGAGCTCGAGGATGCATAGACCAGGTGACCAACGCCGGTGTGACGACAGCCCTCGAGGAGGTTGAGGAAACCGACGAGGTTCGAGTCGACGTAGGAGCGCGGGTTCTCGATCGAGTAGCGGACCCCGGCCTGGGCCGCGAGGTTGACGACCGCGGCAAAGTCGTGCGTGGCGAAGAGCGACTCCATTCCTTCACGGTCGGCGAGATCGAGACGGGCAAAGGTGAAGTCATCCGATGCCTGGAGCCGTTCGAGGCGGGCCTCTTTGAGTGACGGGTCGTAGTAGTCGTTGAGGTTGTCGAGACCGACCACATCCCGGCCGTCCGCAAGCAGCCGCTCGGCAAGGTGGTAGCCGATGAATCCTGCCGAGCCGGTCACGAGGACGGTATTGCCATTAACGGATTTCATGCGTTTATGAAGCTCCCTGGTGGTTGTGGGGCATTGGTTTTTAGTTTTGAGTTTTGAGTTTTTAGTTTTGAGTTGTCGAACGCCCTCGCGCTGGATTCAGGGCTGGGATGGAAACTCAAAACTCAAAACTAAAAACTCAAAACTAAAAACTTTGTGCTGCGTGCGAGGCTGCCGCTCTATGATTGCATGTGCAACCCTCTGATATATAAAGATTTAACCGGGTCAGCCCTGCTAAAGGGCGCCCGTTAAGCTCGCACCACGGCGAGCAACTCAGTCTCGACCTCCACCAGGCTGCGCCGGCGGAGAAATTCCATAAAAACCCGTGCCCGTTGACCGCCGCGGAGGTAGCCGCGGAAGACTCCCTCCATGTCCTTGAGCGGTCCCGCCATCACCCGTACCTTTCGCCCCTCTTCAATCCCGAGCTCCATTTCGGTCGGCATGACGTACCCGTGCTCGGCTTCGCGTTGTCTGAGGGCGTCGATGATCTCCTGTTCGACGATTGCCGGTTCGCGATTGAAGCGCACGACGGTCAGTACGCCGGGGCAGTAGCTCACGGCGTTGAGCCGCGTGCGCGGGTTGCAGTGAACGAAGATATAGCCCCCGAAGAGGGGTGTTGGCCCCTTCGGCGCCCGGCGATGCCACGGTGGTTCGAGGAAGAGCGGGCAGTAGGGCTCGACCTCGCGCTGGCGCAGGTGGCACACTGCGACCCTCTCCTGGCGGGGCTTGGTGCGTACCACTAACCATGCGGGCGGAATCTCCTCAACGTCAACCGGAAATTGTCCGGAATTAATATCCATCCCAGACAATTGTCTCATAGACCGATGAACACGGTAGAATCAGTGTTCGCCGGGCGAAAATCCGGCTGACCGGACGCAGAAAGGACGATCATGACCACAGCAACCACTACCGACTACAAGGTGAAAGATATCGGCCTCGCCGACTGGGGCCGGCGCGAGATGGCGATCGCCGAGAAGGAAATGCCAGGGCTGATGGCGACCCGCGAAAACTACGGGCGGGATAAGCCTCTGCAGGGGGTTCGCGTGATGGGTAGCCTCCACATGACGATCCAGACCGCGGTCCTCATCGAGACCCTGGTCGAGCTCGGCGCCGATGTGCGCTGGTGCTCGTGCAACATCTTCTCCACCCAGGACCACGCCGCGGCCGCGATCGCCGAAACGGGCGTCCCGGTCTTCGCCTGGAAGGGCGAGACCCTCGAGGAGTACTGGTGGTGCACAAAGCAGGCGCTGACCTGGCCGGACGGCAAGGGCCCGCAGCTCATCGTGGATGACGGCGGCGACGCCACCCTCGCCATCCACCGCGGCTACCAGGCCGAGGACGACCCGTCGATCCTCACCGAGCCGACTGACATCAAGGAGATCGAGATCATCAACAAGCTCCTGCAGGAGACCCAGGGTGTGGCGCCGCGCTTCTGGCACGACCTAGTGGCCGAGTGGAAGGGGGTCTCGGAGGAGACCACCACCGGCGTCCACCGCCTCTACCGGATGGCCGAGCGCGGCGAGCTGCTGGTGCCGGCGATCAATGTCAATGATTCGGTGACCAAGTCGAAGTTCGACAATATCTACGGCTGCCGGGAGTCGCTGGTGGACGGCATCAAGCGCGCTACCGACGTCATGATCTCGGGCAAGATCGCGCTCATTTGCGGCTTCGGGGACGTCGGCAAGGGCTCGGCCCAGTCGCTCGCCGGCCAGCGCGCCCGCATCTGGGTGACCGAGATCGATCCCATCTGCGCGCTGCAAGCGTGCATGGAGGGTTACACGGTGACGACGGTGGAGGACGCCCTCCCCCACGCCGACATCTATGTCACCACCACCGGTAACAAGGACATCATCACCGCCGAGCACATGAGCCGCATGAAGGATCAGGCCATCGTCTGCAACATCGGCCACTTCGACAACGAGATCCAGGTCGACGCCCTCGAGGCGTGGCCGGGGATCGTCAAGGAGACCATCAAGCCGCAGCTCGACAAGTACACCTTCCCCGACGGGCACTCGATCTTCCTGCTGGCGGAGGGGCGCCTGGTCAACCTCGGTTGCGCGACCGGCCACCCGAGCTTCGTGATGTCGAGCTCCTTCACCAACCAGGTGCTGGCCCAGATCGATCTGTGGCAGAACGAGCACTCCATTGGCGTCACCACCCTGTCGAAGAAGCTCGACGAGGAGGTCGCGAGGTTGCACCTCGACCAGCTAGGCGCAAAGCTGACGAAGCTGACTCCCGAGCAGGCCGAATATATCGACGTGCCGGTCGAGGGGCCGTATAAGGCGGAGTGGTATCGGTATTAGGAATTTCGGATTTCGAATTTCGGATTTCGGATTTATCGGCGCGGGGCGGCCGTCGGGTTGATTGAGGCGGGTCGCCCGCGCTTGGGCTGAGGAGGTTGGGGATTCGGAATACCTCCGCCCCCGGTAGTATGCATCGGGGGTTTCGGGACGGGGTCATCATCGGTGGGGGGCGGCAAATATGCCGCCCCCCCACCTACCTGGAATTTCGGGTTGCAGTGCAGCCGGCCGCGACCTGTCATTGCGAAGCGCGAAGCCGGAAGTACGCAGCCGCGAAGCGGCGGCAGATTCATAGCCTGGGGCGTGAGCCCCAGGCTATGAGTCTGTCGCGCCTTCGGCGCTCAGGGACCGCAACGTTTCAACGTTTAACGTTGAACGACTTAACGTCATCACTCCGGCAATAGGCCTTCGGACCGCAGAATCTCCTCGACGTGGGCTCGGGTCTCGGTCTTCGGGCCTTCGGTTGAGATCTCGTGGAAGAACTCGGTGTGGTCGGGGTTGGCGGGCTCGAAGTCTTTGCGCTGCTGCTCCATGAGCTCGACGCGGCCGTCGGAACGGGTGTCGTGCTGCGCGCGCCTCGTCAGGCGGAGGCGCTGCTCTTCCTCATCACACACGGTCTCCAGGAAGACGATCCTGGCGCCGGCGCGGCTGGCAGCCTCGATCAGCGGATCGCGTTCCGACTGGCGCTTGAAGGCGCCGTCCACGACGACGTCGAAGCCACCGTGGAGCAGATTTTCGGCCCGGGTGCAGATTTCGTCATAAGTCCGACTGTTCATCTCAGGCGAGTACAGGCCCTCATTGTAGGGCACGTAGACGCGGGTGTTCTCGCCGACCCCGGAAATCTGCTTGCGAACGGCGTCGGTTGACAGCAGATGCCAGCCGTGGTGCTCGCGGAGGTAGCGTGCGACGTTGGTCTTGCCCGAGCCCATGAGACCGTAGAGCACTACCAGCGAGGGCCGTTCGGCGCCGCCCGCGTAGCGGTAGGCGAGCCCGAAGTGGCGTCGGGCGAGATTGCGCTGGGCGCGCTGGGCAGTGGCATCGAGGGCCGGGTCGGCGGAGGTGAAGCAGGCGATCTTGGCACGCACGTAGGCGCGGTAGCACTTGTAGAAGTCGAGCATCTCAACCAGCTCGGTGTCACCGGACGCGCGAACGTAGCTGTCGATGAAACGCTCGGCGAGATCGGGGCGGCCGTTGAAGTCGAGATCCATCGCCATGAAGGCGAGGTCGACGGCGATGTCGCCGCAGCGGAAGCGCTCGTTGAACTCGATGCAGTCGAAGATGACCGGCGGATCCTCGAGGAAGACGTTGCCGAGGTGGAGATCACCGTGGCTCTCGCGGATCCTGCCCTCTGCAATGCGGCGTGCGAAGAGATCCGCATTCTCTTCATAGAAGGCATTGGTCCAGCGCCGGATGTGCTTGAACCGCTCGGCGGACACGAGCTTGCCGACGTAGGCCTTGGTCTGGCTGAAGTTCTCGTCGGTGTTGAACTTCACGGCCTCGATCTCGCCGTAGCGGTCGACGCCCTCGCCGGTGGCGGCGTCGCGGTAGAAGGGCACCAGGACCTCCACGAGGGCATCCATGTGGGCGTCGGTGAGCTCGCCGCGCGCCAGAACCTGGGTGCCGAGCGATGCCTCGTCGAGCTCGCGCATCACGACCAACCAGTCGACGACCTCGCCGGACCCGTCGATCGCCAGACGATCCCCGTCGAAGGTGATCGGCGCGGCCTTGATGTAGACCTCCGGGGCAAGCCGGCGATTCAGCTCCACCTCCGCGCGGCAGTACTTCTCGCGCAGCTCGACGGTGGAGAAATCGAGGAACCCGAAGTTGACGGGTTTCTTGAGCTTGTATGCCAGATCCCCGGTCAGAAAGACCGAAGAGATGTGGGTCTGCAGGAATCGAACCTCATCGACCGGGTGGTCGTAGAAGGCGGGATCGGAGAGGGCCTCGACAAGCTTCGCGTGATCCACCGGCGCAAGGTGTCACATCGGGGGGACGAGGTCAATGGGAATTCGGATTTCGGAATTCGGAATGGCGGCGCGAGGCGAGGCGATCCCGGTCTTGGGGTTGGGTGCCCGCGGATGAGCTTGGCGGCTGTGCGGGCGGGACGCCCGCGCCACAAGACGGCATGAAGCTCCATGGCGGGAGTTGTGGGGCAGGCGTCCCGCCTGCCGTGCCGATTCGAATTCCCCGGATTGCGCCCCTGTCTACGGCGTTGTGACGGACCAGGCTGAGGTGTCCCCCGACTCGAAATCGTCTTTGAAGATCACCCCGGGTTGGAACTCGAAGGCGCCGATATCGCAGACGGCAAGCCCGTTCTCATCTCCGTCAACCGGACGTCCGACGCCGCGCTGATCGGTGGCCGGGCAGCCCACCGCGCCCCCGGAATCTATGGCGGGGCTTCCCGCCCCCAACGCCATGGTCGGTGTCGAGCCGCCCGCGCCGGCAAGCGGCTGCAACAGCGGGTCAACACCGATGAGGTCCCCGGCGGGGGCCGACAGGCCACAGGAAAATCCATCCTCGAGGTTGTGACCGAGGGTGGTGATGGCGATCTCACAGTTTGCGGTACCGTGACCGGCGATGATCGATCCGTCCGCCCTGACGACTCCGCCACCGCGGATACCATAGGCGCCGTTCTCAGCAACCGTCGAGTACCGCAGATCCAATGTCGCGCCGCCCGGGTTGTAGATGCCCGGGGCGACGGCGGCTGCATTGCTCTGGATCGTGCTGTTCACCACTTCGAGTTGGCCGGAGTTCGCGATGCCGCCGGAGGCGTCACCTATGTTCCCACTTATGGTGCAGCGCTCGATCAGTCCAACTCCGGACGTCGAAACCCCGCCGAAGGCTGTCGCGATCCCGTCCCCGTTGTTGTGAATCCAGCACTCGATCAGGGTGAGATTTCCGAAATTCTCCACCCCGCCGAACGTCCCATTGCGAATCTCGAAATTGCTCACCGTGACGGTTGCACTCGCCGACACGGTCACGACCACGCCGGCGCCGCTCCCGTCGAGCACGGGGCTCACACCGTTTCCAATCACTGCCAAACTCTTGGATAAGACGAGAGCCTCGTTATAGAGCCCGGAAGCCACCTGAATGGTGTCGCCGGACGTCGCACGGAACACAGCCTCACCAATCGTAAGACACGGAGTCGACGGAGTGATGCAATCAGCCGTGTCGCTTCCGGTCGGCGCCACGAACCAGGTAGCCGGATCGTCCTCGATGATCGTCAGCACCGCTGAGCTGGGTGTCCCCAGGCTCGCGCCGACCACACCGCTGAGCGCGAGGTTCACGGTCTCGTCACCTTCCCAGGTCGTGTCATCGATAATCCCCACCGTAAAGGTCTTCGGGACCGCATCGCCGTTTGCGAAGTTGATGGTGCCCGATGTCGCGGTGTAGTCCGCCCCGGCTGTTGCAGTGCCGCCTGCGACCGTGGCGTAGTCGACACTCACAGCACCAAAGCTGCCTCCGGTGCGGGTCACCGTGATCGTAGCCTCGACACCATTCTCCAACACGTTGTAGGAGGCAGCACTGAACTGCAGGCTGCCCGCCGGTGGTAGCGGCGTCGGCGTCGGCGCCGGTGTCGGAGTCGGTGGCACAGGCGTCGGTGTCGGCGGTACCGGCGTCGGCGTCGGCGGGACTGGCGTCGACGTCGGCGGCACCGGCGTGGGCGTCGGCGGCACTGGCGTTGCGGTCGGCGGTATCGGAGTCGCCGTCGGCGGCACCGGGGTCGCCGTCGGCGGCACCGGCGTCGCAGTCGGCGGGACTGGCGTGGCGGTCGGCGGTATCGGAGTAGCGGTCGGCGGGACTGGCGTGGCCGTCGGCGGGACTGGCGTGGCCGTCGGCGGCACTGGCGTCGCGGTTGGTGGCACCGGCGTTGCGGTCGGCGGTACAGGCGTCGCGGTTGGTGGTATCGGCGTAGCGGTCGGCGGTATCGGCGTCGCAGTCGGCGGCACCGGCGTGGGCGTCGGCGGTATTGGCGTCGGCGTCGGCGGCACCGGGGTCGCCGTCGGTGGAACCGGG
>Ga0164313_10005802_pt1 | contig 10914 bp, 7 predicted proteins | sample GuaBasSedimGuay4_FD_113735 | JGI IMG/M metagenome (GOLD analysis project Ga0164313, IMG submission 113735) | Subseafloor sediment microbial communities from Guaymas Basin, Gulf of California, Mexico - Guay4, Core 4569-4, 0-3 cm | ecosystem: Environmental > Aquatic > Marine > Hydrothermal vents >...
GCCCGGGCGCCATTCATAGAGCTCTCTTCATCGGCGGTGGCGAGGATAATCAGTGGTTGCTGTAGGGTTGTGTCCTTAAAAGCGGAGGCGGCGGCAATGGCAAGGGGGAAAAAGCCCTTCATATCGGTGCTGCCCAGGCCGTAGAGTCGGTCGTCGCGCTCAGTTAATTTCAGCGGGTCGGATTGCCACAGACCATCGTCGTAGGGGACGGTGTCAGTATGTCCGGCCAGTACCAGGCCGCCGGGGCCACTACCCAGGGTGGCAATCAGGTTTGCCTTACTGCCGTCGCTGTTGACGTCCTGGATCTCGATGGCGAAGCCCATCTCTGACAGCCAGCCCGCCAGCGTGTCGACCACGGCCCGGTTGCCCTGGTCCCAGCCCGGGTCGGTGGAGCTGACCGAGGAAATACCGACCAGCTGTTGCAGCTGCCGGAGAATTACCTTGCTGTTCGGGGACATAGGGCTCCTAGTGGGGCACTAACCGAAAATACCCTTGAACAAAAAGAAGAAAATAATCGCCAGGCCAGCACCGGCGGGCAGGGTGATTATCCAGGACATAAAGATAACACCGATGGTGCGCAGGTTGATCGCCCCTATGCCCCTGGCGAAACCAACGCCCAGTACCGCACCCACCAGGGTGTGGGTGGTTGAAATTGGCAGGCCGGTAGCGGAGGCGATGACCACGGTGGAGGCGGCGCCCAGTTCCGCTGCAAAGCCGCGACTGGGGGTGAGCTCGGTAATTTTACGGCCCACGGTGGCGATAACTTTCCAGCCATAGGTTGCCAGGCCTACCACGATGCCCAGGCCACCCACCATCAGAATCCACCAGGGCATGGCTGATTTAGCGGCGATTTCACCGCCGGACTGCACCGTACTGGCAATGGCCGCCAGGGGGCCAACGGCGTTGGCCACATCGTTGGAGCCGTGGGCAAACGCCATGGCGCAGGCAGTGAATACCATCAGGATGGCAAAGATTTTTTCGACACTGTCAAAACGGTCGTCGGGGTTCTTTGCATCTTTTATTCGAGACAGAAATATCTTTCCCAGACCGGCGACGGCCAGGCCAATGACAGCCGCCACGGGCAGGGCATTGGCAAAGGCACTATCGAAGCCCAGATCCAGGTCCAGCCCCACGTGCTTGAGGCCCTTTACCAGGGTGACCATGGCAATCATAAAGCCCACCATCCACATGTAAACGGGGATGTATTTCTTGGCTCTGTAGAACGGGTCCTCGGTATCCAGGATGAGAATCTTCACACTCATAAACAGGCTAAAGGAGAGGGTGCCCGCCATCACCGGGGAAACCACCCAGCTCATCACAATTTTGCCCACGGCGCCCCAGTGGATGGCGTCGACGGAGATGCCTACCGAGGCAAAGCCCACAATGGCACCTACAATGGTGTGAGTAGTGGACACTGGCCAGCCTTTGATACTGGCTATCATCAGCCAGGTACCTGCGGCCAGTAGGGCCGACATCATGCCGTAGACCATGAGCTCCGGTGAATCCGTCATTATATCGGCATCGATAATGCCTTTGCGGATAGTAGAGGTAACCTCACCCCCTGCCAGATAGGCCCCCAGAAACTCAAATACCATGGCGATTAGAATCGCCTGTTTGATGGTTAATGCACGGGAGCCCACAGAGGTTCCCATGGCATTGGCGACATCATTGGCACCGATGCCCCAGGCCATAAAAAAGCCAAAGATGCAGGCAAGTACCAGAAACAGGGTGGCGTGTTCTGCAATGATTTCCATATTGAGACTACCTGGCTATCAGAATTTGGAGGCGATCACCGACACTTTCGGCAGCATCTGCAACGCCACCTATCAAGCCAATGATTTCGTAATAGAACATAACGTCAACTGCCGGGAGATTTGCCTCCTGCTTGAATAGCTTGAGCCGCAGGCTGATAGCCTGCTTATCGGTTTTCCCTTCCAGTTTATTCAACTCTTTGAGCATGCTCTCGACCAGCTTGACTTCGCGCCCGGAAAACCCCACTTCCAGTAATTCGTCCAGCCGTTGGATGGAGGCGAGAGCCTGAGAGGACGCAGCGGCGCAGGTATCGACAAACTCGATGATGCCCTTATGCATTTTTTCGGGGAAGTGCATGTGGCGCCCGGTCATGATTCCAGCGACGTCTTTTGCCTTGTTGGCGACCTGGTCCTGAATGGTGACCAATTCCAGCAGGTCGGTTCTTGGAACCGGCAGAAACAGGCTCTTGGGCAGGTTTTGCCTGATGGTACGCTTTAACTGGTCTGCTTCACGCTCTGCCTCGAGAATTTTTTTGTATATCTTCCCAGCCTTTTCCCAATCTTCATCGATAGAGATCCGGACAAAGGTCGCGAGTAGCTGCGCGGCTCTGTCGGCAACCGTCATATGGTCCTGAATGGGCCCGATGGGTGATCGGCCAAATAAATTGCCCAGTGGGTTTCTACTAGCCATTGGCTTAACTCCTGATCTCAATGCGCGAAGTATAGGGGCAATATTCTGTTCTGTCACAGAAAAACATGCACCGAATGAAATGGCGATATTTGGAGAAAACCGAACGTTTTTGCCGAATGACGTGGCAGCAGTTTAACCGGCCGGTGTGTTAGCATTAGTGTAGCCTCGATGGACAATGGACTCGTTTGACCTGGATCAAAATATGCCGACTAACTTTGGTGAGCAATTGATGGAACAACCCCTGACGCTGGCTTCCCTGGCGCTGGATTTGAAAGCCGATGGCCGACTGTCGGGTGGGGACCTGGAGAGAGTTCGCAACATAGCAGTGGGCAGTGTCCACCCGGTTGTCTACCTGGCCGAGCAGAAGCTCGTAGACCCCTCCCGCCCCGGCAAGGTGCTCGACATGGAGGCGGTGCTGAGCTGGCTGGAGGACAAATCCAGGCAGGGGGTTTACCAGATTGACCCCCTGAAAATCAACCTGGGTGCCATCACTGATGTGATGTCCAGGGCCTTTGCCCAGCGCCATCGCATACTTGCGGTTGAGGTGAGCAAAGAAGAGGTTGTGATCGCCAGTTGCGACCCCTTCGTCCGTGCCTGGGAAGGTAACCTGGAGCACGTGCTGCGCAAAACCATTCGCAGGGTATTGGCCGACCCCCGGGAAATTTCCCGCTACACGGCGGAGTTTTACACCATGGCGGGCTCGGTTAGAGGTGCCCACGGTGTCGGGCGCACAGAGAGTACCGCCACCCCGAACAATCTGGAGGCCATGCTGGAGTTGGGCTCCATGAAAGAGCCGGACGCCAACGACCAGCACATCGTCAATATTGTCGATTGGTTACTGCAGTATGCGTTTGAACAGCGCGCCAGTGATATTCACATTGAACCGCGCCGGGATGTTGCCAATGTGCGTTTTCGCATAGACGGTGTGCTCTACAGCGTGTATGAATTGCCGCAGCAGGTGGGTGCCGCCGTGACCAGTCGAATAAAAATACTGGGTCGAATGGACGTCGCCGAAAAACGCCGCCCCCAGGACGGTCGCCTGAAGACCCGCACCCCCGATGGCAACGAGGTGGAATTGCGCCTGGCCACCCTGCCCACCGCCTTTGGCGAAAAGCTGGTTATGCGTATTTTTGACCCGGATGTTCTGCAAAAGAGCTTTGGTGAACTGGGTCTGGCCGATGCAGACCTGCAAAGCTGGCAGGCCATGACCGACAGCGGCAATGGCATTGTGTTGGTGACCGGGCCCACGGGCTCGGGCAAAACAACAACCCTGTATTCCACGCTGCGTAAACTGGCCACCTCAGAGGTCAACGTCTGCACCATTGAAGACCCCATAGAGATGATAGAAGGGGCCTTTAACCAGATGCAGGTCAATCACAATATCGATCTGGATTTTTCCAGCGGCGTGCGCGCCTTGATGCGGCAGGACCCGGACATCATTATGGTCGGGGAGATACGCGATCTTGAAACGGCCAATATGGCAGTACAGGCGGCACTCACCGGACACCTGGTCATTTCCACCTTGCACACCAATGATTCCCCCAGTTCCATTTCCCGGCTGTTGGAGTTGGGCGTGCCCTCCTACCTGATTAAAGCGACGGTGCGGGGCATTATGTCCCAGCGCCTGGTGCGTATTTTGTGCCCCGATTGCAAGGCGTTCACCGCAATGGATTTGGCGGCATGGAAAGAATTGACCCAGCCCTGGGATATTGAGCCACCGGAGCAAATGGCGAAACCCGTGGGATGCAAGGCGTGCCGCGACACCGGTTACCGGGGACGACAGGGTATTTATGAGGTGTTGGTAAGCAGCCGGGCTGTGCAGGAGCAAATAAATGCACAAATAGACACCGCAGCCATTAGAGATGTCGCCATGAAGGAGGGAATGAAAACCCTGCGTTTAAGCGGTGCCAGTCGCGTGGCCAGGGGGGAGACCACCATTGAAGAGGTGATGCGGGTCGCTCCTATGCTCGACCTTTAAGCCTGCATGACAGAAATAGCAACAGACCTGAACGAGACCCTGGCCGGGCAGGCGCAGTCTGCATGGCAGCATATTCTGGAGCGGGCCGAGCCGGATATTCAATCCGCACTGCTGTCACAAATATCCCAGAGCGCCACACAGCTTCAATTATCTCGAGTGTTAGCCTGCAGCCCTTTTGTCGCCCAGGCTGCACGTAGCCGCCCCTCCATGCTATTGGAATTATTACAGTCGGGCAGTTTGCAGCGCTCTCTGTCTGAAGATGAAGAAGAAATTCGAACGGGTTTGCAGCAGTTATTGGCGAGCCCTGAGGTAGATCTCGCACAGATACTGCGCCGCTACAGGCAGTACCACATGGTGCGAATTATCTGGCGCGACTTTTGCCGACTGGCCGACACCCGCGAGACCATACTCGATACCAGTCTGCTTGCAGAGGCCTGTATTGGGGAGGCGCTGGAGTTCTCCCGGGTGGCTCTGGAAGCGCGCTTTGGCCAGCCCCGCAGCGCCGCTAATGCAGACGGTGGTGGTGCCCATCAGCAGCTTATCGTCCTCGCCATGGGCAAGCTGGGCGCGCGTGAACTCAATGTATCGTCGGATATCGATTTGATTTTTGCCTTTCCCGAGGCCGGTAAGACCGACAGTCCCACAGCCTCTATCAGCAACCAGGAATTTTTTATCAAGCTGGGCCAGGCCCTGATCAATGCCCTGGACCAGGTCACCGTGGACGGTTTTGTGTTTCGGGTAGATATGCGCCTGCGACCCTACGGGGACAGCGGTGCACTGGTCTCAAATTTTTCCGCGCTGGAGGAGTACTACCAGGACCAGGGGCGGGACTGGGAGCGCTACGCCCTGATCAAGGCCAGGCCAGTCACGGGCGACCCCGACTGTGCGGCAGAACTGATGGAGACTCTGCGGCCTTTTATTTATCGCCGTTATGTGGATTTTGGGGTGATAGAAAGCCTGCGCAGTATGAAGGCCATGATCAACTCCGAGGTTCGTCGGCGCAAGCTTCAGGACGATGTGAAACTCGGGCATGGTGGTATTCGGGAAGTTGAATTTATCGCCCAGTGTTTTCAGTTAATACGCGGGGGCAGGGACCTGGGTTTACAGCGCCGGGAGTTGCTTGGTGTTTTGCGAGAATGTGCGCAATTGGGCTGTCTGCCAGAGGATTCAGTAGAGCAATTATCGGCCGCGTATCTGTTTCTTCGGGACAGTGAACACGCCATACAGGGCTATATGGATAAGCAGACCCAGGCACTGCCCACGGATGAATTGCCCCGGTTGGCCATGACTACGGTGATGGGTTTTGACAGCTGGTCGGAATATAGGGCACAGCTGGAGCATCATCGCTCCCTTGTCGCGGCTCACTTCCAGGAGTTGATCGCCGCAGCGGATGAAAGTGGGGAAGGTAAAAGTGGCCAGACCGATATGCAACTGCACTGGAGTGACACTTTTTCTGTACAGGCATTATCGGGGATGGGTTTCCGCCGGGCCGAAGACTCCTTAAAATTTCTGCTGGAGCTTCGCCAAAGCCCCCGTGTGGCAACCTTGCAGGCGGAGGGTAAGTCGCGGCTGGAACAATTTATGCCGCAGTTGCTGCGTGCCTGTGCCGATACCGAAGACCCTGACCTGGCCTTGCAACGTGTGATGCCGTTGGTGGTCGCGGTGCTGCGGCGCAGCGCTTATCTGGCCTTGCTATTGGAAAACCCCCCGGCGATGCACGAGTTGGTTGTTCTGTGTGGGGCCAGCCCCTGGATAGCGAAACAGATGTCGCAAAACCCGGTTCTACTGGACGAGTTACTCAATCGTGAAAGCCTGTACAGTGCGCCGGACAAAGCCCTGTTGCGAGATGAGTTGCGCCAGCAGGTGGCTCGCCTGGCAGAGGGCGACCTGGAAGCCCAGATGAATGCCCTGCGCTATTTCAAGGCCTCACACGTGTTGCGGGTGGCCGCCAGTGAATTGGCTGGACGCCTGCCCCTGATGCAGGTCAGCGATAAATTGACCTGGATTGCAGAGGTCATTCTGGAGCAGGTGATAGCGGTGGCCTGGGCCGACCTGGTGAGTAAATACGGTGAGCCTTCCCGACCGGGCAGCGGTACCGGCTTCACCATTTTTGGCTACGGAAAACTGGGGGGGATAGAGCTGGGCTACGGTTCAGACCTGGATCTGGTGTTTGTTTACGACGCCCAGAAACAGGGCGCTACCAGCGGTGAGCGAAGCATTGATAATACGGTGTTTTACACGCGTCTCGGCCAGCGCATCATTCACATACTCGATACACGAATGGCCATGGGGCAGCTCTACGAGGTCGATATGCGCTTGCGACCCTCCGGGGAGTCCGGCATGTTGGTTATCAGCAGTGCCGGCTTTCGCAGTTATCAGGAGCAAAGTGCCTGGACCTGGGAGCACCAGGCCCTGGTGCGGGCGCGTTTTGTCGCCGGGGATGCCCGGGTGGCAGAACAGGTAGAAGCCATCCGCATAGATCTGCTGTGCAAGACCCGGGATGAAGCCGCACTGGCGGGCGAAGTGACTGCCATGCGGGCCAAGATGCGGGATCATTTATTGCCCGGGGGGGAGGCAGACAGTGAGGCCTTTCACCTGAAGCAGGGCAGGGGCGGCATTGTAGATATCGAGTTCATGGTGCAATACGCCGTCCTGGCGTGGTCCGCCAGCGAGCCCGCGCTGGCTCAGTGGTCCGACAATGTGCGGATTCTTGAAGTGCTGGGCCGGGAGGGCCTGTTTGAACCCGTTGAATGTGAAGCGCTCACAGCCGCCTACATCGCTTATCGGTCGGCAGCCCACCAGTTTTCCCTGCAGCAACAGTCAGACCTCGCTCCGGCGGACAAGTTTAGTGCGGCTAGAAAAGCGGTGACGCAGAAGTGGCAGCAGCTGTTTGGCGCGGATTCTGTACAATGAATAATGCTGCCAAAAAAGTACTGATTGTGGGGCCATCCTGGGTTGGGGATATGGTGATGTCCCAGTCCCTCTTTATTTATCTTAAGCAAAGCCGCCCCGGGGTTCAGATCGATGTCCTGGCACCCGCCTGGAGTGAGCCCATTCTGGCCAGAATGCCCGAGGTGAACAGGGCCATTGCCTTACCCCTGGCGCACGGTGAGCTGGGTCTTGGCAAGCGCCGCGAGTTGGGGCGAGAGCTACGCAGTGAAAGCTACCAGCAGGCGATTTTACTGCCCAACTCCCTGAAGTCGGCGCTAATACCCTATTTTTCTGGCATCCCCAAGCGCACGGGCTGGCGGGGTGAAATGCGCTACGGCCTGCTCAACGATATGCGCAAGTTGGATGAGGCGGCGCTGCCATTAATGGTGCAGCGATTTTTGGCCCTGGCGCAGGCCCCGGGTGAATCGCTGCCCGAAAACATTCCCCCGCCGGCACTGGCGGTTGACCCGGTACAGGCCGAGGCCTGTCGTGCCCGGTTTGGGCTGGACCCGGACAAACCTGTTCTGGCTCTCTGTCCGGGGGCAGAGTTTGGTCCCGCTAAATGTTGGCCTGTAGAGTATTACGCGGAACTAGCGCGGCGTTACCTGGATAGAGGGTGGCAGGTCGCTCTGTATGGCTCAGCCAACGATAAAGCGGTCACCGCACAGATATGGAAAGACAGCGGCGGCAACGCCCTGTGTTTTGACCTGGCGGGGGCCACTGCACTGGCAGAGGCGGTGGATTTATTGTCCCTCTCCACTGCCGTTGTCAGCAATGACTCTGGGTTGATGCACATTGCCTCCGCTCTGGGCTGCCCGTTGCTGGTGATATACGGCGCCACCTCTGCAAGTTTTACCCCGCCGCTCAGTCCCCGGGCGCAGGTGATGATGCCCGATATAGACTGTGCCCCCTGCTTTCAAAGAGAGTGCCCCCTGGGCCACCATCGCTGTATGAAGGACACCCTACCCAAGCAGGTAGCTGCTAAACTGGACGTCCTGCTGGCGCAAATCCCAACTGGAGTTAGAGACTGACCGTGAGAGTGCTGGTTGTAAAAATGTCTTCCCTGGGCGATGTTATCCATACCCTGCCGGCACTTACTGACGCCGCCAGAGCTGTACCGGGAGTTCGTTTCGACTGGGTTGTCGAGGAGGCTTTCAGTGAAATTCCCGCGTGGCATCCAGCGGTAGACAAGGTGATTCCCGTGGCCCTGCGCCGCTGGCGCAAAAGCCCGTTGCAAAGTTTTACCGGCCCCCAGTGGAAGCGCTTCAAAGCCACGCTGCGCAGCCAGCATTACGATTTGGTTATCGACGCACAGGGTTTGCTGAAAAGCGCTCTGGTAGCCCGGCTGGTCAAGGCCCCCCGTTACGGCATGGATAAGCATTCCGCCCGGGAGCGATTGGCGGCTCAAATTTATCATCACCCTATCCAGGTTTCCCGCGAAATGCATGCCGTAGAACGTATTCGCACACTCTTTGCCCGGTCGCTTAAATACCCCCAGCCTGTTGAGCGAGGTGATTACGGCGTGCGGGTCAAGTTGCAGGGAGGGCGCGAAAAGAAGCGCTCCGGCCTGTTGTTTTTTCACGGGACCGCCAGGGAGGAAAAGCTGTGGCCAGAGTCCCACTGGGAGGAGCTGGCCGGGCTGGCAGCAGCAGCGGGGCAACAGGTCTGGCTTCCCTGGGGCAACGAGGCAGAAAGGGCCCGCGCCCAGCGCATAGCAGCCAGCGACGGCCGGGCACAGGTGCTACCCCGTCTGGACTTACTGGGGCTGGCAAGCATGCTGTTGGATGTGCAGGGTGCCTGCGCGGTCGATACGGGTCTGGCCCATTTGAGTGCGGCCCTGGATGTGCCCACGGTGTCCCTGTACGGCCCCACAGACACGGCTCTGATAGGTGCTTACGGCGACAACCAGGTTCATATTCAATCCCCGGTGGGGGTGGATGAAACCAGTGATCCCATGGAGATGATGCGATCCATTTCGGCACCCAGCGTATGGCGGGAATTGACCAGAATGTTGGGAAGTCCTTAGCTGTGCGCCTGGCATTCCTGCTGTACAAATACTTTCCCTATGGCGGCATGCAGCGTGATTTCAAGCGTTTTGTCGAGGAGGTACAGCTTCGCGGGCACCACTGCCGCGTCTATTATATTTCCTGGCAGGGAGAGCAACTCGCGGGTGTAGACCTGCGTGAAGTGCCCGTCAGTGCATTGAGCAACCAGCGCCGTAACGCACGGTATTATGACTGGGTAACGATGGACCTGGCTGCAGACCCGGTGGATGGCATTATCGGTTTTAACAAAATGCCCGGGCTGGATGTGTACTACGCGGCGGACTCCTGCTACCTGGATAAAGCGATGGAAGAACGTAACTGGCTGTATCGCCTGGGTTCTCGCTATCGACATTTTTCCGCCTATGAGCGCGCGGTGTTCGGCCCCGACAGCGAGACAGAAATACTGCTGATTTCCGAAACAGAAAAAGCAAAATTCAAAAAGTACTACCACACCTCTGAGCAGCGCTTGCACATGTTGCCCCCGGGGATATCCCGGGATCGCAGGGCGCCCCCGGACGCCTATTCACGCAGGGCGCGGGCACGCAATTCGCTGGGCTTGGCAGACACTGATCACGCCCTGTTGTTCGTCGGCTCGGGCTTTATTAAAAAGGGACTGGGCCGCGCCATTAGAGCGCTTGCCACGTTGCACGGTAGCCAGCCCGGGCAGCGTATTCACCTGTATGTGGTGGGACAGGATAAGGAGCGGCGTTTTCGACGCCTTGCAAAAAGCCTGGGAGTGTCTGAATTTGTCAGCTTCCTGGGTGGCAGAGATGATATCCCCAATTTATTATTGGCCGCCGACGCGCTGATTCACCCAGCCCTGGACGAGGCAGCTGGCATTGTATTACTGGAAGCCCTGGTGGCGGGTTTGCCGGTGTTGGTAACAGACGTCTGTGGTTATGCCCACCATATAGCCTCTGCGGGGGCCGGGCTGGTGATCGAATCGCCCTTCAGCCAACAGAAACTGGATGCCGCTGTTTTGAAAACCCTCAACCCCGATTTTCTCAGTGCCTGTAAGAAAAATGCCCTCGCCTACGCGGAGCAGGAAGACCTTTACTCCATGCACAAAACCGGCGCCGCCTTAATCGAGAGGTTTATCGCCAGTGAATGAGCACTATCTGCGCGAAGACCTGGCAACCCGGACACAGCCGGACGACCTTTTTCGCTGGGCCAGTGAGTTGGCGGCGCAGGCGCAACAAGAGAATGTTTACCGCAACAAGGAGGGGCGCAAGACCCTGCGTTTTGAAAGCGGTGGTAAGTCCTACTTCCTGAAGTTACACACGGGTATAGGCTGGGCGGAAATATTTAAAAACCTGCTACAGCTGCGTCTGCCGATACTGGGTGCACGCAACGAATATGAAGCGGTAGAAAAGTTGCGCGAACTCGGGGTTGATACCATGTCGGTGGCGGCCTATGCCAGCGAGGGCCATAACCCGGCGGCCATTCACTCGCTTATCGTAACGGATGACCTTGTCGGCACAATCAGCCTGGAGGATTACTGTGCGCAGTGGGCGACAC
>Ga0164313_10005803_pt1 | contig 10913 bp, 8 predicted proteins | sample GuaBasSedimGuay4_FD_113735 | JGI IMG/M metagenome (GOLD analysis project Ga0164313, IMG submission 113735) | Subseafloor sediment microbial communities from Guaymas Basin, Gulf of California, Mexico - Guay4, Core 4569-4, 0-3 cm | ecosystem: Environmental > Aquatic > Marine > Hydrothermal vents >...
AATTTTTGTCAACTGTAAAAACTTTAATAACACATGTACAAAGATGAAGGATATTCGATCAACAATAAAGGAAGTGCTGGACTTGTTAGCACAAAAAAACGGACCGTCTTTGGATGAAACCCTCTATGCGTTAAAACAAAAAGACTATCATAACGCGCTGGAAAAATATTGCGAGGATTGTGATAATTTTTCGCCTGTAGCTGAGTGGGGTTAACCCGCTTGTCGCATAAACACCCCATCAGATTGTGCGACAGATGACGGAGGTCTATCCCGCGTGTCAAGCGGGACTGCGGCCTTGATGCGCAAGAGATCGGTGCAGATCGAGTAAAAAATCGCTCAACTTAGGTTTTAGTCTATTCAGTTATTTTTACACATTGTTAAAATTATTGACACCTCTGAAGTCCATTCATAAAATTCTCGTTTGATAACCCTCTGTAAAAGCGTATAAATTACAAATTACTATTATGGCACATTTTTTGCTTTTTAAATTTGTTCATCCAAATGAAAACATGGGACAGATAATTTTACCTCATCCCATTTTATTTATTCTCATGATTTTCAGAATAAACTTGCAAAACCAATGGATTGAGGTAACGGAGGTATTCATGTACGATGTTCAAACAAATCCGGTAAAGAACAGGCTTTATATAACTTTAGGAGATAAAGATCACATTGATATCCCGGTGTACGTCAACCAAATCGAAATCGCCTGCAGATATCTGGCACCGGGGTTTACCTGTGTGGCGGTTTTAACTAAAAAGGGACTAATCCGCCAGAAAGATCAAGACCTTCTGTTTAACACAGCAGATCTGATTTATGCTTATGGCGCCCGTAAAATCGTATATGTCAGCAAACCCAATCACAATTCAGAGTTATTTCAGCGCAGTCTAATGAATTTTAAACTCGCTGCCACGGTGGAGAATGTAACCAATATCCAGGAAGCAGATAAGATCCTCGATGAAAGAACACCCGGCAGATTACACTTTCATTAGGATCTGTTTATCCTTTGCGCCGGCATCATCTGTCATCCAGCACCTCCCGAACCACCTTGGCCAAAATTCGTCTGTTAAGCGGTTTTTCGATGTATTGTCGAATCCCAATTTGCCTGGCTTTTTCTTCATCGATCTTTTCATGGAAGCCGGTGCTTATAATAATCGACATATCGGGTCGAATTTTCAAAATTTCTCGCACCAGTTGGTCTCCGGTCATCTTAGGCATGGTCATATCGGTAATCACCAGGTCAAAATGATCAGGATTGGCTCGGAATAATTCCAGGGCTTCGACAGGATTTAGTCTGACCTCAACCTGATACCCCAATCGTTCCAAACTAATCCGTCCGGCATAAAGTATGGATTCCTCATCATCAACAAACAGTATGCGTTCATTTCCAGTGGGAAGTTCTTCAACGGGTTCAGTTTCTATATCCACCTGTTTTTCAACCACAGGGAAAAATATGCTAAAGGTGGTTCCTTGTCCGTATTGGCTTTGTGCTGAAATTGTACCTTCATGGTTTTTGACAATGCCGTGAACAACGGACAATCCCATCCCGGTTCCTCAAGAAAGACATTTTGGCCTCGGTCCATTTTGTGGACCCGTCTTTACACTTGACTTCAACCGCAATGGTTCGGGATCTTAACAAATCCGCCTGCTTGTTCCTTTCGATCTCCAGTTCCTCTTCAAAATCTTTGAGGGCAAGCTTGAGCGAATCCGGTGCAAAACTTTCTTCCAGTGTTCTATCCTTTGCCTCTTTTATCGTATAGCCTTGCTGATTCATAATGGAGGGAGTGATATAAGTCAGGTTCAAATTCATATCTCTGATCCAAATGACATCCGTAACATTGTTGGCGAGAAGCCGATACCGTTCTTCGCTCTCCCGAAACGCATTCTCGGCAGTTTTGCGAACTTCAATCTCTTCTGGAGATGAGGTGTAATTTTGCCTGTCGATCGTTCAAAACTGTTGACATATAACGAATAACTGATAACGCCTAATCGAGTTTTGACTCGATTAAGCGTTAAATATTACACCGTATGAAAGTTACAGGTTATGCATATGTTCGCAAGATAATGGTTGTTCAATTCAAAACCTTTCTTGCTCTCTTAATGTTTTTTTTATATAGAATGAAACCGTCGGATTTGCGATTCTTGTCAGAATTATCCCCCCGGTTAATAATATGAATTGGCTTTTCCGGATTTTATCCAGATAGTAATTCAGAAAGGAAAAAGGAGATCGAGTATGTTCCAGAAACACAGTGAAAAAGGATATACTGTTGCCATTCCGGGAATTTCACAAAAGACGCTGGTATACGGGGAAAGGACCTTGATGACCGAGTTCTTGCTGAAAAAAGGCAGTGAGTTACCCAAACATTCCCACCCCCACGAGCAGACGGGTTTTCTCGTAACCGGTCGAATTCGTCTTTCAATTGGCACACAAGAATACGACGTGATGCCCGGCGATAGCTGGTGTATTCCGAGTAGTGTTGAACATGGCGCGGAAATTCTTGAAGACTCGGTGGGTATTGAAGTGTTTTCCCCCGTAAGAGAGGATTATTTGCCCAAGGAAAGGGATCAACAATAAGTGCCTAACCTCTATTAGGAATGAAAATTGATTAAGAACACCGGTGAAGGTTATATGACCTTTGCAAGCCGTCTCTTTTTGCTCAATTGTTCTCCCGGATGCGTAAATTTATTTCCAGCCTCTCTAAAGAGAGTTTGATCACGTCTTGGGCGGTATCCGTTTTTTTCATGTAGTCCTCAAAAAAGGCTTTGACGTCAGCGGCTTTTTCCAAACCCCCTACGGGGACAATGGCAGCGATAACCCGCTCGTAAAGCAACGGATGGAATTTTTCGATTTCTTGGAGATTCGATACATACCAGTCCCACATCAACCCTATGGCATAGGGATTTGAAGCCATGGCCACCACCGGGATAAACTGGTTGCGGGCGGGAACTGTTTCGAAGACATAGTTCTGGGATTTTTTGATCAGAGTTTCATCTTTGAAGCACCCCAGTGCCACCAGAATGTTCAGGCGTTCATGTTCGATCTGGGAAACCCTGAACCGGGCGTCAAACCAATCAAACACCTGCGCATCCCCGGTCAAGGCAGCCACTTGCATCACGCATCTCATTAAATCCGAATGCACCGGGGCTCCTTTTAGAAGCACGGACCAGTGATAATCTGCAAATTCAGTGGTCCGGGTTGAGCCAAACAGGGCTGCCTCCCAGATGAGTTGTTCGCGCAGTAAAGACACGGTAATTTTTTCCGCTTTGCCGGGTTCATAGCCGATCTTTTCTATGATGTCCTGGTACCAGGGTCCGGCAAACAAAGAAATTTTTTCTCTACCGGAGGCATCCATGATCAGGTAAAGCTCGGACAGGCTGGAAACAATACCGGTCAACGGAAGGTATGCGGTTTCTTCCCGATAATGGGAAAGAAATTCAAGATAATCACCCACGGAAACATCCCCGCGTTTGACCCATGCATAAAGATCATTTTGCAGTCCCCACCGGTCTTCTGTGGATAGGGTCTGATCGCTGACCCGCCGGCCGAGCGCGTCAAGGTTTTTACGGTCTTGATATTTAACCCGGTAGAACCCGGTTTGCCCATGATTTATCTTATATGCAACCGTATCTGTAGGGATATCAATTTGTTTTTTGGCATGGTCCAGCAAAATGGTCGTTTGCCGGGATTTGTCTTTTTCAAAGAACAGACTGATGGTGACGGGAATGATCCAATTTTGATGGAACTCTCCGGGCAGATAGGTAAACCTCTTTTGGTTGAGAACCAGACGATGCCCCGCTTGTTTTACTTCTACAAACGGAAATCCGGGTTGTTCAATCCAGCTTTTCATCATCGATCCTATGGGTCGGTTTGAAACCGCTTCAAAGGATTCCCAGAGGTGGTGACTGGCTGCCGACCCGTATTGGTGGGCACTGAGGTAGTCCTGCAGCCCTTTTCTAAAATTGTCTTTGCCGATATACCCTTCAATTTGCCTCAAAATACTGCCGCCTTTATTGTAAATAATCGGAGCGGTGCTTGTATTTATGACCACATGTTCGCCACCGGGTATTTCAATGGCCGTGGTTTGGTGCAGTGCATCCCGTGACAGGGCGGATGTGGTCATGCCATGGAGAAACTGCTCCCAGGTATCCCACTGCGGATAAAAATGGTCCACCACACCGTATCCGAAATAGGTCGCAAAGCTTTCATTCAGCCACAGATATTTCCAGTCCGACGGAGTCACGAGATTCCCAAACCACTGATGAGCGATCTCGTGGGCGATAACCTCGAAGATTCTTTGCCGGCCTGATTTTGAGGTAATTTTCGGATAATAAAGAAGCAAATTCTCTCGAAACGTGATGGCCCCCCAATTTTCCATGGCGCCGAAAGCAAAATCCGGAATGGCAATCAAATCCATTTTTGCTAAAGGATAGGGAATTCCATAATATGCCTCGCTGAACTCAAGCGCTTTTCGACCGAATTCCAGACCCACGGAGGCGTATTTTTTCTTTGCCGGCAGCGTGACCGCGCGCACGCGAGGATCTTTTTGATCGCTAACGGATTGAAATTCCCCCACCCCGAAAAAGACCAGATAAGTGGACATTTTGGGAGTGCGGTCAAATGTCACCCGTTTTTTTCCATTGTCCAAAATGGTTTCAGATTTGATCGGGCTGTTTGAAATGGCTACAAGTCTTTCCTCAACATCCGTTTCAATATCAAAGGTCGCCTTTTTAGCCGGGTGATCCATGCACGGAAAGGCCCGCCGGGCATCGCTCTCTTGGAACTGGGTCACCGCAATATATTTTTGTTTATTTCGACGCATATAGCCGCTGCGGTAAAAACCGGCCATCTTATCGTTGATATTCCCCTGATAGTCTATCCGAACCGTAATATTACCGGTCATGGGTTCCGGTAGAAGGATTCGAAGTTCTTCTTTTTGGGTATTTACCAAAAAAGGACTCTCAACCCATTGGTTGTCCTTCAGAACGTTGCAGTTCCAAATTGCGAGTTCCAGAATGTTTAGTGGGATCTCTTTAACCGAATTTTGAGCATCCAACAAAATTTGGGCGAATGCACCGAATGTGAAATTTACCAAATCGGGGTCGAGGCGAATTTTATAATTGATCGGTATAAGGTCATTCATATGTCCTCCTTACAGCAAAGAATCGCCACAAACAAAGTGGGAGCATTACCGATTTGTTAAAATGGTTCTCACGCATTAACTTATTTATTTTTGAGCGAAAACCTTGCAATCAGGTGTCAGGTTTCAGGTGTCAGGTTTCAGGTGCCAGCGCCTCTGTTCATCATTCCTGACACCTGACACCTGAAACCAAAAAGTCTTGGAAAGCTATTAACAAACTGGTAATGCACCCAACAAAGTCATGTATGGTTTGTATTATTTGATTTCACGATGAACACCTAATCGGATCTTGACTCGATTAGAGCAACAGGTTGTCGACCTCGTGAATATACTGTGCGTACACCTCACTTTTCAGCTGTTCCCATCTTACGGGAAAGTCTTTGGGCACAAAACCTTCTTCATATGCGATCTGCTGAATTCGGCGAATAACCAGCGCACCTTTAACGCCTTGGCTGCAGGCCGACATGCAGGATCGGCAATCCAGACACAGCCAAATTGATGGATTGCGGACCAATACATCCTTGAGACCGAAGCTGGCAAGCCGAAAAATCATAAGCGGATCAAAAACCGAAGGTTCCAGGCAAATGGGACATGCATTGCTGCATTCGCGGCAGGTAAAGCAAGAAGACAGGGAGGTCGCAGTGACACCATATCCCTGTAGCATCTGCCGGAAAGCCTTGGTCTGCGGGGTGTCGGACGGAAGCCTGATGAGTGTATTGGATTTGCCGGTAGGAGTCGTCCGGGTCCATTGGTCCCAGCATTTAGCAACTTCGGGATACTCCCCATCCAAAAGCGCTTCTGCCGCATTCCATAAGGCACGGAGTAAACGCTTTAAAACTTCCTTGTGTTGTTCCGGCAATTCGGGATGAACCAATTTCTGTGAGATTGCCTCGGTTCTCAGATTTTGGATAAGGCTCAATGGCTTGACCATCATGGGACAAAGATTTGCGCATCGATTGCAACCCATGCAGTACCAGATATCGGGCAGGGACAAGAGTTCGTCCAATAGTCCCAATTTTGCTTTATAAACCAGCTCCATGGGACGTAAGCTGCTGGTGGCGGCATTCACGGGACAGGCGGAATTGCAGGTTCCACAGGTGTAACACAACTGAGTCTGTTCCGGTTCACTGTATCGGGCGACATAACTTGGAAGAGCTGTTTTTTTTAGATAAATGGTGGGCATCTCTTCTCCTTGAAACAAACACATCATCTGTCAATTAGTAAGAATTTCCGTTTTTCGGAAACATAGATACCATTCATTAAAAGAAAAGACATGGACGGGTCATGATTCATCCATGACCTTGAAATCAAACCCCCGGTCATCGAGGTTCTTGGGGCTCACAGGGCTTATAGCAGTTTTGGAGGTAAGTAATCAACACCTTTGTTGAGGGAGTATTACCGATTTGTTAAAATGGTTCTCGCGCATTAACTTATTTATTTTTGAGCGAAAACCTTGCAATCAGGTTTCAGGTTTCAGGTGCCAGCGCCTCTGTTCATCATTCCTGACACCTGAAACCTGAAACCTTAGATATGGAACAAAAACGGGATTAAAATTCCATCTGTATACACGGCGATTTTCACCACCCCACCTGACACCTACATGTCCCCTGACATCTGAAACCAAAAAGTCTTGGAAAGCTATTAAAAAACTGGTAATGCACCCTTTGTTGAATGGCTTGGGATGAATATAGAAACCGGTATCACCGGCAATTAGTTGATCAAGCGGCAGGCATCTTTTCTAACATTTTTTCGACGGATTCAAGGACCTGGCTCCGGATGGCATTTACATCTTTGTCTTGGAAACACAAAAACTCCAGGGTTCCCTCCTCCATCTCATACATCATACTGTCATTACCGGTTCCATATCCGTTCATCATGGCAATACAATCTGCCATATGAAGTATGTAAGCCAATTCATGCCCTTTGGATTTTGACGGGTAATGATGAAATCTTATGGCAACCCTTTGGTTTGAAGGAATCTGCCATTTCTGACAGAGTTCAAAGGCTATTTCTGAATGATCAAATCCCAAAATCTTTTTTTCAGCATTAAGGAATGTCTGTTGACCATCTCCCATAACCATCTCAAAATCATCCTTTCTTTGGTAAACATGCTGGTCAAGGACAAGCTTTCCCACATCATGCACCAGCCCTGCAAAAAACGCTTCATTCCCAAATTCCGGATCTTTCCGGCTCGCAATAATCCTTGAACCAATGGCAACAGCTATGGAGTGTCGCCACAGCTCTTCTGAATTCAAATTATACCCTTTCAAACTCCTGCCCAATAAGCCCGAAATACCCGCTAAGGTTATCAGTTCTCCCAGAGTTTTATACCCCAGCAAAACAGAAGCGTGCTGAACCGAAGCAACCTTTCCGCTCATACCGTAATATGTGGAATTTGCCAATTTCAAAACTCTGGTAGCGATTGCCTGTTCTATTTCTATTAAACGAGAAAGCTCTTTTAAATCTGAATCCGGATTTGCAAGAATCTCTTGAGCCTTTTGCACAATCTGAGGCATAACCGGCAAATCGCCCAATGTTCGCAAAATTCCGTATTTTAGAGTCATGCCACTCGGAGATTTCTTATTGAAAGACACTGCAGTGTTCTGTTTTTCATCGGGATTTGATGCTTGAGGAGATTTTTTTTGATCGGACTTAGACCGCAAATCGATGATGATACGGTTTTTGCAGGCCGGACATTTAACGGCAATTTTTTTTCCAACCGGAAGTTTTTCGTCCTGAATTTTATATTCCTTGTTACAATTCGGACAGGCTATTCTCATTGCATCCTCTTATTCATTATATTTACAATGATATTATTCGCATAATTCAGGCGATCGGCATTTGCTTGCAATAATTTTTTCGTGATCTCCGGATATTTTTCGATAATCTCGGGCATCTTATTGCCTGGAAAGCGTTGGACAATCGAATTACCCCTTGACAATACGGTTTCAGACCTCTTCTTACCGGTTATGGCGGATATCTCTCCAAAATATTCGCCGGGCTGCACAATTTCGGCGATTTTTTTGCCGGCTCTCACCACAATTAATTCGCCTTTAACAAGTTTAAAAAAATCCGATCCCTTATTTCCTTCCCTGAAAATGACGGCCTTACTTTCATAATGCTCTACTTCAGGATCAGCAAGATACGCAGGAATGGCTCCTTTGGTTACGGTGGTCCGCTTCAATATTTCCTCGACCGAGGTCACACCCTTACGTATCTTTTCCAGGCCCGCATCCCTTAGTGTGATCATACCTTCCAATAACGCGGTCTTTCTTAATTGGTCCTCCGAAACCTGGGCACTGATTATTCTGGAAAGCTTATCCGTAACCTCCATAAGTTCAAACAGTCCCACGCGCCCTTTATATCCGGCCCCCATACATTCCGAACACCCTCCGGGTCCGTATAGTTCAAGCGTGGATATTTCATCTTTGGAAAATCCCATATCTTCCAATTCCGCCGGATTAAAATTTTTATCCCGAACCTTGCATTTGGGACAAAGTTTTCGTGCCAGGCGTTGAGAAAGAACCATTGTCACTGAAGATGCCACAAGGTAGGACGGTATTCCGATTTCCAAAAGACGCCCAACAGTTGAAGGACAGTCGTTTGTGTGGAGCGTACTGAAAACCAGGTGGCCCGTCATTGCAGCTTTTACGGCGATCTCGGCAGTTTCCATATCTCTAATCTCACCCACCATAATAATATCAGGATCCTGGCGTAAAAAGGCCTTGAGCGCCGAAGCGAATGTCATTCCCACATCGTCCTTGACATTCACCTGGTTGATCCCTCTGAAATTGAATTCCACGGGATCTTCAACCGTAAGTATTTTACAATCTTCTTTATTCAGTTTATTTAGAACCGAGTATAAGGTGGTTGTTTTACCGCTTCCCGTGGGACCGGTTACAAGAACCAGGCCGTAAGGCCGGTAAATACAACGTTCAATCGTATTAAGCTCCTCTTTTTCAAGCCCCATCTTAGCGAGATCTACGCTCAGTGAACTCTGGTCAAGAACACGCATGACAATGCTCTCGCCAAAAAGGGTCGGCAATGTAGAAACGCGAAAATCGATTGCCTTGCTTTTCCCAAATTTCATTTTAATCCTGCCGTCCTGTGGCACGCGACGTTCGGCGATATTGAGTCCGGCCAAGATTTTAAGCCTTGAGTTTACGGCATTTTTTATAGTGGTGGGCAGGTTCATCGACTTGAAAAGATAACCGTCCAGTCTATATCTTATCTGCAACATCTTCTCAAAGGGCTCGATATGAATATCGCTTACGCCCTCGTTGATGGCTTTTATAAGAATGCCGTTCACAAGTTTTATAATAGGAGCGTCAGATGCCGTGTATTCATCCGCCATTTCGATGCTCCCGGTATTGACCAACTCCAATTCCCCCACAGCCTCGGAAACCAGAGAACCGAAGTCATCCACCACCGCAACCGGGTGATCCTCCTCTGCCACTTCATCTTTTGGCCCAGAGTACCTCTTGTACTCTTCCTCATCAATTTTATAATAGGTTTTGTATGCCTCAACGATATCTTGCTCAGTGGAGATACCGATACTTATGCTTTTTTGAACTTCGTTCTGCAAATCAGCAACAGCTTTCGTATCTGTGGGCTCCGCCATGGTGATTACAAGTTCTTCACCTTTGAATCTTAAAGGGAAGGCCAAATATTTTTTGGCCATTTCATAAGGCACGATCTTGAGAACTTCGGGATCAGGAGTTGTTTTTGATAGTAAAACGGCAGGATAATTATGGATTCGGCTCAGAACATTTACAATGGTCTCATCTTCGATATACCCGAGTTTAATCAGTACATTTCCCAGACGCCCCTTATTTTTTTTCTGATAGTTCAGTGCATCTTCCAGTTGGGTGCCGGTAATGTAACCCTCTTTGCATAGAATCTCGCCAATCTTGGTCTTTCCGGCTCCGGATTGATCCATGATGGTCGATTTCAGGCTTGACTTTCTTGATGAGGCCGATTTGAGAAGATTATTGCGATCTATGGGTACTGTTTTTGCCATTTTCTTATTTTATAAAATCCATTCGAGATTTCTTCATATAATGCAACGTTACGGCTTAGCTGCTGATTTATAAATGAGATTGAATTTAATCTTTTTATTTGTTTGCAACATATGTGCCGACGTGCAACAATTTCGACGGGATTGAATTGAAAAGTTAAAAGATATATAATATCAATAAGATATATATAGTGTTCATGAACTCGGGGGGTTAAGCAGATAAACTTGATGGCAAATTATTGACAGGGACGAACAATAACCTGACGGGTATCATCCATTCACGGAGTAGTTGAGTTAATGGAAATCCCAAACAACAAACCTGTATCTGATCTTGAAGAAGAGCAAACGAATTTAAAAAGATATTTTCATCAATACTGGAAAAATCAAAAACCTCAATTGAGCAATGCGCCTTTCATTCTCTGAATAAACTCTAAGTCTCGCTTGCTTCTCGTGATCATCCTGTTTTCAACTTCTTCTTTATCCAGGCCCATTAATATCTTGTACGCATTGTATTTTGTCTTGCAAAAATATATATCGAAGGGGGTTTTTTTCTTTTGAATCCTGTGAATTCTAATGCCGGGAACGTCATCTTTCTGGATATACTCGTATTCTGTATTAATTAAAAGCGGTTCGATGTCGTATTTGTTCTGCCAGGGAATGCATGCGCCTTCCATTTCAAGAACAGGATCCATTATTGATCTTATTTTTTCGGTAACGCCTCCCACGGCAAGGATAATATCCCCCGTCAGGGAGCCGGT
>Ga0164313_10005804_pt1 | contig 10913 bp, 11 predicted proteins | sample GuaBasSedimGuay4_FD_113735 | JGI IMG/M metagenome (GOLD analysis project Ga0164313, IMG submission 113735) | Subseafloor sediment microbial communities from Guaymas Basin, Gulf of California, Mexico - Guay4, Core 4569-4, 0-3 cm | ecosystem: Environmental > Aquatic > Marine > Hydrothermal vents...
AAAAATCCAAGCATAGCCTTATGCTACGGTTTTATTTTTTAACGAAATTAAAGGGGAAAAGAACAAGTTAAAAAAACATAAAGCTATGTGTTTTGAGTATATTTACACCTCAAATTTAAAGCTATTGGCAACGACTGTTACTACCAAGTTACCGGAACAAATGACCGTAAAGGATATAAAAGCTCCCGTGGCATCGGTAATGGATGAATTTGAGAAGCGCTTTAAATCTACCATGAAGAGCAAAACCGCATTGCTCGATAAAATAACCCACTACATTATTAAACGTAAAGGCAAGCAAATGCGACCCTTATTCGTATTTTTAAGCGCCGGGATATTTGGGGAAATAAACGATCGGAGCTTTACTGCGGCAACCCTGATAGAACTTTTACACACTGCTACTTTAGTGCACGACGATGTGGTTGACGAGTCGTTTGAAAGGCGTGGGTTTTTCTCGCTAAACGCACTTTGGAAAAATAAAATTGCTGTTTTAGTGGGCGATTATTTGCTTTCGAAAGGCTTGCTCGTTTCGGTTGATAAAAACGAGTTTTCGATGTTGCGTATCGTTAGCAATGCGGTTAGCCAAATGAGTGAAGGTGAACTGTTGCAAATCGAAAAATCGCGGTTGCTGAACATCGATGAAAAGGTTTATTTCGATGTAATCCGGCAAAAGACAGCTTCGTTAATCTCAGCTTGCTGTGAAGCCGGAGCAAACTCTACAACCGACAATAAAGAATGGCACAAATTATTGGCAAAGTTTGGTGAATACACCGGCATTGCCTTTCAAATAAAAGACGATTTGTTCGACTATGGGTTTGGTAAAGACATTGGAAAACCTACCGGCATTGATATCAAAGAGAAAAAGCTCACTTTACCCTTGATCTACGCCATGGATAATGCCGATAGAAAGGACAGAAAATGGGCGCGAAACCTGGTGAAGAAACACAACGAAAATCCAAAAAAAATAAAGGAATTGATCAAATGGGTGATTGCATCTGGCGGAATTGAATATACAGAAAAAGCCATGTTCGAATACCGCGATAAGGCGCTGGAAGTACTTACTAAACTTCCGGAAAATGAGTATCGAAATTCACTCGAAGCCTTGGTCTATTATACCATTAACCGAAAGAAATAAGAATATGTTTAAAACAATTATTAAGCTAGTTGTGTTTATTTTTTTAATACAGGCTTGCCAGGCTCCCGATTCATGGAGAAATAAAATACTATACCCTTCGGGTGAGGTAAAAATGATGGAAAGTTACCAAGTTGAAAATGGAGACACGGTTATTACCGGTCAAAAGGTTTTTCATGAAAACGGACAGGTTTACATGGTTGGTAAAATTGTGGACCACGAGCGGGATGGCCAGTGGAAAACATATTATAAAGATGGAATACCCTGGAGCGAAACTTCATTTAAAGCAGGCCTTACCCACGGAGCCACAAAAACCTGGTATAAAAACGGGAAGATCCGGTTTACAGGATTTTACACCGAAGGGGATAAAACAGGCACCTGGTATTGGTACGACGATAAAGGGAATTTGAACAAAAAAATTGAGTTGGGGGAGTGAATTTTAAGACTTTTTGCTTTTAATTACGTAATTGGTCATTCTGAACTCAAAAACGTGCCTGGTCATTCTGAACTTGTTTCAGAATCTCTGGGTGTAACATAAGATTCTGAAACAAGTTCAAAATGACGTGATGGGCAAGTTCAGAATGATGTGTAGCACTTAAGGTTTTTATTGATATATAGCTCATGGCAGGAAAGATTAAACGAAGCACAATAGATACCATTTTCGAAACCGCCAGGATTGAAGAGGTTATCGGTGATTTTGTAAACCTGAAAAAAGCAGGGTCCAATTACAAAGCTTTAAGTCCGTTTGTTAACGAAAAAACACCGTCGTTTGTAGTATCACCCGCCAAACAAATTTTTAAATGTTTTAGTTCGGGCAAAGGGGGCAATGTGGTGTCTTTTTTAATGGAGCAGGAACACATGACCTATCCCGAGGCACTCCGCTACCTTGCCAATAAGTACGATATAGAGATTGAAGAAGATGTGATTGACTCGCCCGAGGAGAAAATGATCCTGAATGAAAGGCAAAACCTCGAAGTAGTCAATAAATTCGCCCTTGATTTTTTTGTCGATAGATTAAAAAACAGCGATGAAGGAAAATCAATCGGGCTCAGCTATTTTAAAGAAAGAGGTTTTCGAGAAGATACCATAAATTCGTTTCAGTTGGGATACAGTCCCGAAAAAAGCAATGCACTTTACGAAACCGGAAAAGCAGGGGCATATTCACTGGAATATCTCGAAAAAGGTGGATTAATCAAAAAATCAGGTGATCGCTACTACGATTTTTTCAGGGGAAGGATGATTTTCCCCATTCTCAGCCAAACCGGTAAACCCATTGCCTTTGGTGCCCGAACCTTAAAAAAAGACACTAAAACCGCCAAGTATTTTAATTCACCCGAAACAGCGCTTTACAATAAAAGCCGGGTGCTATACGGGCTTTACCAGGCACGTGCCGTTATTGTAAAAGAGGATAATTGCTATTTGGTCGAAGGTTACACCGATGTGATTTCACTGCATCAGGCAGGGATAAAAAACACGGTTGCTTCGGCGGGTACTTCGCTTACTGCGGACCAGGTGAGGCTGATTAAGCGGTACACACAAAACATCACTATTTTATATGATGGCGATCCGGCCGGTATAAAAGCTTCGTTTCGCGGAATTGATATTATCCTGGATGCCGGACTTAACGCAAAAGTGGTATTATTTTCCGATGGACAGGATCCCGACTCTTACGCGCGAAGTGTGGATTCAGACACATTAAAAAATTTCCTCGAAAAAGAAGCCGTTGATTTTATCAAGTTTAAAACCCGGATTTTAAAAGAAGAAGCCGGAGATGACCCGATAAAGAAGACCGCACTTGTCCGGCAGATTTTAGATAGCATCGCCCGGGTAAGCGATACTATATTACGTTCGTTTTATATTAGGGAAAGTGCCCAGATGTTGAACGTTGAGGAGACAAACCTAATCAATGAGCTCAATAAAATCCTCCGTAAAAAAAGAGCCAAAGAAATAGGCCAACCATTACCGGAACCTGTACCGCCGCCAGAGGCTTTTCCTAAACAGAAACAGTTAGAATTTAATACCAACCTGCTGGAAGCAGATGTTTTAACAAAACTGTTACAATACGGCAACCAGGTGATAGAAATTGAATTGATTGACGAGGACAATACTAAATCGGATGTAGAAACAACAGTCGCAGAATACATTCTGCTTGAAATTGAGCACGATATTTTCGAATTTATCAATACAGGATACAAGAATTTATACGAACAGTTTAAATTGCTCGATCTGGAAAATACACCAGCCCTACAGGGTTATTTTTTAAATCATCAAAGTGATGAGATTCGAAAATTAACTACCGATATCCTTATATCTCCATACGAATTAAGCTCAGGTTGGAAAGACAAACACAGTATACTAACCGAAACCGAAGATCGTACCCCACAAGCTTTACGCAATACGGTAGAACGAACAATCCTTGCATTTAAACTCCGCAATGTGGAACTATTGATTATAAAAAAACAGCATGAATTAGACGAGCGATACAAAAAAAAGGAAGAGTATGAGTCGATTATTAAAGAGGTAGAAAAACTGAATAAAGCGAAATCGATATTTTCAGAAAAACTAACGCGTATAATTTTAAAATGAAAAGCAATTTAGAGGATATATTAAGTTATAAATTGATAGAAACAAGTGGATTAACCATTGATATTAAGTGGTTGGTTACTTTTATTATTTATATCGCTATTGCCACCTTAGTTTTATTCCTGATTAGAAAACTTCTTAAATCAGCGACTAAAAACGATTGGTGGATTGGTAAACCACGAGAAAAAACAGTATACAATTCGGTAAAGTTTCCAATTATTTTAATCCTCTCCGAGGAATCGCTAAATTTGTTTGGAGACACACATCTAATTAGCGAAATTCTTAATTTCTCAATTACTGGGGGTGAGAATTTTAACCTGACTCCTCGAAAAATACTCGTTTTTATTTCCATCATTTTATTGATGCGGTTTTTTATTGCAATTATCGAATTTTCTATTCATCGATCATTAAAACAAAAACATTGGATTAATCAATCAACAGAATACAGTTTTGTAAAATTAACTTCTTACGCATTGTATGTTATTGCTGTTTTTATCGGAATTAAAACGATGGGGGTTGACATATCGCTTCTTTTAGGAGCTTCTGCTGCGGTTTTAGTTGGAATTGGTTTTGGCTTACAGGATATTTTCAAAGACTTTATTTCGGGTGTGCTTATATTGTTTGAAGGAAACTTTAAAGTGGGTGATATTATTGAATATAAAAATACTGTCGCCAGGGTAACACGTATCGACCTTAGAACTTCACGTGTTATTACCCGCGATGGTAACAGGATATTAATTCCGAACTCGATATTGGTCAGCAATGAAATTACCAATTGGTCGATTTCAAACCCACACTCGCGGTTTATGATAGAAGTGGGTGTTGCTTACGGTTCGGATGTTGAATTGGTTAAACAAGTTTTACTTAATTGTGCCAACGAAAACGCTTCTGTTACCCGCCAAAACGATACCTCGGTAATATTTAACGAATTCGGTGATTCTTCCCTTAATTTTAAATTGATGTTTTGGAGCAGTAAAACCTGGGATGAAAACCCCACAAAAAGTGATATCCGATTTGCTATAGACAAGGCTTTTCGTGAAAACAATGTTCGAATTCCTTTCCCACAGCGCGATTTGCATGTGATTGAATTACCTGATAAAAAATCCCAAAACGACAATTAGGGCTTTATTTATGTAGCTTCATTTTCTTTTATCCAAACCAGGCAATCTTCAAAGTTATCAAATAATTGTTCCCTTGGGATTAAATCGGGGATAATGTCGATACTTTCGAGCATGTATTGTGGTTGTTCAATAATTTTAACCAGCAACATTTTCTTTCCTTGTTTTACCAAATCTATCAGGACATCTTCCATAACGAATAAACCGGATTGATCCAGGTAGTTCATTCTTCCCATTCGGATTATTACAATTTTTGTTGATTCGGGGATTTGTTCGGCTAACTGCTGAAAATAACTAGTAGATCCAAAAAACAAAGGGCCACGTATATGCTTAATAAAAATCTTTTTATATAATTCTTTCGGAATATCAACTTCATCGGGCCATGCTTTCGATCGGTCAAACGATTCTAAAGTTGATCTGTCAGCTGTTACATCCCCAATTTTTTTCATGAACATTAAAGATGCAATTACCATACCTATACCCACAGCATAAACAAGGTTCCATACCGATGATAATACCAGAACAACAATCAAAATTAATACTTCGGTACGGGGCATTTTGGGTATCGCTTTCAATCCTTTGTAATCCATAACCCCAATACCAACTGTTATTAATATTCCGGCTAAAACAGCAGCAGGTATTTTCGAAGCAAGCGGCCCAAGGGACAATACGATTACAAGTAGAAATACACCTGCAACCATACCGGATAAGCGGGTTCTTCCACCAGCATTAATATTAACTACCGTTCTAATTGTAGCTCCTGCCCCGGGAATTCCCCCGAAAATTGCTGCAATACTATTTCCTATACCTTGCCCTATTAGTTCCCTATTGGGTTTGTGTTTGGTCTTGGTCATATTATCTGCAACTACCGAGGTAAGTAAAGAATCTATAGCCCCAAGAAGTGCTAAAGTTGAGGCAGTAAAAATAAATGGCGTAATGCTTTTGAAACTGAAGTCTGTGAAAATCCCAAAATTCAGATTTGGAAAACCACTTGGGATCTCTTCTATGGGTCGGTAATCTAACCCGAAACCTATCGCAATTCCCGACATTACAAATAGAGCAATCAATGTGCTTGGGATTTTAGTTGTTATCCGTTTAAATCCATAAATTATAATTATTGTGCCCAAAGCCAATAATAATTCCAACCAGATTATGTTTTTAAATGCCCGCGGAAATGCTTTAATTGAGCCAATAACCCCAGATGCATGATTGCTTGCCAGCGTTTGTGCTTCCTTTAGAATTTGTTCTTCGGTAATGTACTCTGCTCTTTCAATCGTTTCTTCAAAGTCCTCTAATACCAAAACACCTTCTTCGGCTTCTTCTTTCAAAATATTTTCAAGTATAATCTCCTCGGCCTGTGGTTTGAACCGGTTTACAAACTCCGCATCCTCTTTAGGATAATAACCAACAGATGGCATTATTTGGGTCACTAATATAATAACCCCAATCGCGGTCATAAACCCTGAAACTACAGGGTAAGGGATATATTTAATATATTTTCCCACCCCGATTAAGCCTAAACCAACCTGCATTAACCCGGCTAGTAAGAAAACAGATAAAATAGCAGGTAATGCCTTGGTAACATCCCCATCAAAAGTTGCAATTATTCCTGCAATTACCACCATGCTAACCGCAGTCATTGGCGCGGTGGGTCCCGAAATCTGTGTATTAGTCCCACCAAAAAGTGCAGCAAAAAAACCAACAAAAATTGCCCCGTATAATCCGGCACTTGGACCAAGGCCGGAGCTTACACCAAAGGCAAGAGCCAACGGCAATGCGACAATACCAGCGGTTAAACCGCCAAACATATCACCTTTAAAGTGCTTAAAGTCAAATAAATTCTTCATTATTATAAAAAGTTAAATACAAGTTTTTGATAAAATTCAGAGATTGCATTTTTATCTTTTATGCAATCGGTTAAAGAGGGTAAATGCGCTGCAAAATATTTTTGTTGATGTGCTCCTTCTATTACTGTAGAAACCAGCATGTGCGAAAATTCGAAAGCTGGATCTATTTCTAAAATAATATCCCCAACCCTTTTTACAACACTTTTATATGCTTTAAAATATCCTTTTTTATTCTCCAAATCCACACTTTTTGTGTGATATGCCTTTAAAGATTCATTGAAAATTATTTTACTTAACAATTCATTATCTACAAAAGAAGATGAACTGTTAGCCAGATCGGGGTTAGTTAAAATATTAATGGATTTCCGTAGCCTTTCCTCCGGAGAACTAATATTGGTTGTGGCAAAAACCAGGCGGTACTCTGTCCAGGTCCAATACCAGCTTGTAAGGTAAATAAGTAAAATATGCTTGCTTTTAAAATACCTGTAAATAGAACTTTCGGGCGAATTGATATGTTCCCCCAGTTTTTTAAATGTAAAGTCCTCAAAACCCAGTTCATTAATCAGTGCTATACTCTCTGAAATAATTTTGCGTCCCAACTCAGATGATTCCGGATTTTTTGAATACAATTCCGAACTTATATCAATTTGTATGTGTAAATTTTCCATGTTTATTATGCAAGCACGCAAATATAATAGTATTACTATCGTAATTACAAATATTAATAGCTTTATTTGCAATAGAATTTATTACAATAAAAAACGATTGTGAGGTATAGGAAATTTATCCTTCAACTATTTAAAAAATTATGGGCTGCCGTTACCGACCTGGTGCCTATAATTGTGGTGGTTGTTTTTTTTCAAAGCGTTGTAATCAAGCAACCTTTTCCTGAAATAGGAGATGTGATTTTTGGCATTTTATTGGTAATTGTGGGCTTAATGCTTTTTATCGAAGGATTGGAGATTGGGTTGTTTCCGATTGGAGAAACGATGGCTTACGCATTAGCAAAAAAGGGTAGTCTTTTATGGTTGATGATCTTTGCCTTTGCACTTGGTTTTTCAACAACCATTGCCGAACCAGCATTAATAGCCGTAGCAAAAGAAGCTTCTATAATATCTTCGGGTGCGGGTTTAATTGAGAATAATCAAAAAATTATGGATATTTATGCTTTTGGGTTGCGCCTTACGGTGGCTTTTTCTGTTGGACTGGCGATTGTTATCGGTGTGTTGCGCATACTTAAAGGTTGGCCCTTGCATTATTTAATTATAGGCGGATATGTTTTGGTTATGTTGATGACATTAATTGCACCCAAAGAAATTATTGGGTTGGCCTACGATGCCGGAGGGGTTACCACTTCTACTATTACTGTGCCATTGGTAACGGCTTTGGGAGTGGGACTGGCTACAGTTATTAAAGGCCGCAGCCCTTTGCTCGATGGATTTGGACTGATTGCCTTTGCATCGCTGTTGCCTATGATTTTTGTAATGGCCTATGGCTTATTTTGGTTTTAACAAGCGCGATTATGATTGATTATTTAATTGATTTTGCTTCAATCCTGGTTTATACAATCAGGGATGTGATGCCTATTGTGTTATTGATTGTTTTTTTTCAATTGGTAGTACTCAAGCAACCCATTCCACATTTAAAGAAAATGATTTTGGGTGGTGTTTACGTAATACTCGGACTTGCCTTATTTCTTATGGGGCTTGAAAAAGCCCTTTTTCCGGTGGGTAAAATTATGGCCACTCAATTGTCTGACCCTGCATTTATTGGAGCTACAGAGGGTGAACTGGCAAATTGGCGGTCTTATTACTGGATATACATTTTTGCAGCATTAATCGGATTTGCAACCACCATTGCTGAACCATCGCTTATTGCTGTTGCTATAAAAGCCGATGAGGTTTCAGCAGGAACTATAAACCCCTGGGGGCTTCGTATTACAGTGGCTATTGGAGTTGCTTTTGCCCTGGCCCTGGGCACATTTCGCATTGTAACCGGAACACCTTTGTATATTTACATTATGGCAGGATATATTATTGTTATTATTCAGACTTTTTTTGCCCCAAAAAAACTAATCGCGTTAGCCTACGATTCGGGAGGGGTTACAACATCCACTGTAACTGTTCCTCTTGTTGCCGCTCTCGGTTTAGGCCTGTCGAGTGCAGTACCCGGAAGAAACCCGGCCATTGACGGATTTGGGCTCATCGCTTTTGCCAGCTTATTTCCAATTATCACCGTATTGGGATATGCTCAATTTATGGAATTGAAAATCAGATTGTTAAAAATAAAAACGAAGAAAAATGCAATTTAAATTGATTATGGCTTTTGTTAAGCCCAACATAACCGACAAGGTGGTAGATGCCATGAAAAAAGCGGGGTCTACCGGAGCTACAATTATTCCTGCAAGAGGAACGGGAATACACGAGGCAAAATCGTTTTTTGGTCTGAGTATCGAAGACCAAACCGATATTATAGTATTTTTAGTAGAAGAGCACGTAGTGGAAAAATTTATGAAAGTGATAGCGATAGCGGGCGAATTTGACAAGCCCGGAACAGGAATTGCTTTTGTTTTGCCAATTGAACACGTTGCCGGTCTCGAAAGCCAAATGAAAAAATTTAAAGAACAAGCCCGTGACAAGTATTTTTAAGGATTGAAAGGGTATAGTGACTGTGGGTTTATAAATTAGTCCTTAATTGATAATAACTATAATATAGCGTAAACATGAATACAAAAAGAAATTTTCAAAGTGCTAGTGATGTAATGACTAAAAAAGTGGTTTTAGTTGATGGCATGGCAACTGCAAAAGAGGCGGTTGAAATAATGAGAAAAGAAAAAGTTGAATCCTTAATCGTTAAAAAAAGACACCCGCGTGATGCTTATGGAATTGTTACTGTACATGATTTTATAAAAGGGGTGATTATTCCAGATAAAACATCAGTAGAAGTTAATGTATTTGAGATTATGTCGAAACCGGCGGTTAGTGTACCTGCAAATATGGATGTGCAATATGTGGCAAACTTGCTGATGAATATTGGACATAAAATGGCTCCGGTTGAAGAAAACGGTGAGTATATTGGAATGGTTTCGCTTTCGGATTTGATACTGGATAATTTGCATTTTTAAGCCCATAAAACATTTCAACATACTTTGAAAAACAGGTAATATTTGTTTAGCTGATCAATAAATGATTGTTAGGGTGCATTAAAACCAAAATTCGAACAAGCAAGAAAAATCAATGAAAATAGAAATAGCCGAATCATTAACTTATAGTTATCTGAAACATAATGAAGGTTGTCGTTTTGTACAAACAAATTGGATGACAAGCGGAAAATGGATAGTAACTGATTATGAAAAAGAAAGAGCAAAGTTATTATTTAACAAAATTTCAAATTCGGAATTTTTCACTGGAATATTTAAAAACAGTTCATTTGAACAATTAATAAAACAAGCAGAAATTGACGTTTTAGGAATAAATACGACTGAAAACACAATTTACGGAATAGACGTTGCTTTTCATTCTGCTGGCTTAAACTATGGAAGTAAAGAAGAAACTGCTTTAAGAATTATAAAAAAGATTTTCAGAACAATTTTTATAATGCAAACTTTCTTCAACGAAAATGAAAAATTCAATTCTTACTTTATAACGCCAAAAGTAAATCCTGCAACAAAAGATTTGATTGACGATTTGATGATTAAAGCAAAAAAAGTAATAAATGACGAATTTATTTCTATCGAGTTTATTTCTAACGAACAGTTTTATACAGAAATAGTTGACCCATTAATTGAAAATACAGATGATGAACACGACACGGCTGAATTATTTTCACGAGCAATAAAATTATTAAAATTAGATAACCGAAAAAGCAGTCCAAAACCAATTGTAGTTGAAAAGAAAATAAGTTCAAGAATTTCTCAAAAAAAGAGAGCAGTTAACGGAATGAAAATCGGTCAATTTGTACAGCATAGTTTCCGAAAAGCATATGAACAAAATTTAATACCTGAATCTGAAATTACTAATTTACAGAATCCAGTTTATTCAAAAAGAACATTTGACATTAATTTTGAAATTCTTAAAAACCAGAATAGAGATATAAAAGACAAATATGGCAGAACAAGGTATTATGCTCGAGAAATATTTTGTGGTAATTATCATTTGACCTCTCAATGGATTGAAAACCAATGGGATTTACTGTTTAATTGGCTGAATAAAATTGGATATGACTATAAATAACGAC
>Ga0164313_10005805_pt1 | contig 10913 bp, 8 predicted proteins | sample GuaBasSedimGuay4_FD_113735 | JGI IMG/M metagenome (GOLD analysis project Ga0164313, IMG submission 113735) | Subseafloor sediment microbial communities from Guaymas Basin, Gulf of California, Mexico - Guay4, Core 4569-4, 0-3 cm | ecosystem: Environmental > Aquatic > Marine > Hydrothermal vents >...
CCGCCGTGCTTGTCGCAAATCGTGCTCCTCGACGTAGCGCTACTACGACTGCGTCGCCCAATTCACAACAAACCCAGCGGATACTTGCGCTTCGCCGCCCTCGCTACGAAACCCGGTGAGATAGCGGGCTAACCACGAAGCGGCGACAAACCATCGGGTGTTGGTGGCTTAACGCGCCGCACCGATGATCGCCCGGATGACCGGTATGCGCTCGCTCTCGAATGTCGACGCAACGGTCTCTTGAACATCCTCGCGGGGGGTCAGGGCCAGCATATAGCCGCCGCGGCCACCACCCGTGAGTTTTGCACCCAGGGCGCCCATCGCCTGCGCTCGATCGCAGAGCTCGATCAACCTTTCGTGCGACAGCCCCATGTCGATGAGGATGCTGTGGTTGGCGGTCATCAGGCTGCCTACCGTGTCCAGATCGTAGCGCTCGAGAGCCTCCCGCATGGCCAGCGACTGTTCGGTGATCGCCCGGCAGCGTTTTGCGAACAGGTCCGGGTCCTCCTTCTTGAGACCGAGAACAAAGCCGTTGAGGGCCGAGGTATCGGCGGTGACGCCACTGTTGGCGAGGACAATTCGGAAGGGCCGCTCGACCTCGATCTGTTCGAAGGATTTCTCCCCATCCATCACCCGGTAGACCAACAACCCGCCATAAGTGGAAGCAGTGTTGTCGATGCCTGAGGGGATGCCGTGATAGGCCAACTCGCCCTCCCAGCCGACATGGTTGATCTCTTCGATCGACAGGCCGAGGTCGAAGGCGTTGTTCAACGCCCGTGCCAGCGAAACACAGCTCGCGGCACTGCTCCCCACTCCGCTGCCGGCCAGCAGCGAGCCACCGTAGGTGATCTTGATCGGCGTTTTCTGCACGTCGATCTTCATCACCTCCAGGATGTGGTTGATCGACTCGACCTGCTGCGCCTGTTTCTTTGCCTTGTACCCGGGAACCTCGAGGCGATTGTCCTCGAGAACCCACCCCTCACCGTCGATGAGCTCGACCGCGGCTTCGGTCTCGTAGGGCAGCGCCGAAACAATCGCCGGTACCCCGCGCAGGACGAACTGATCGCCAATCAGGATGGTTTTGCCGTATCCGCTTCCGGTGGCCATGGGTTCTCCTTTTCGCAATTCGACCCGTCTCCGACTCCTTGCTTCAATCCACTATCGCTATCGGTATCGCTATCGCAATCGGTATCGAACGCCCAATGTGACATCGGCGTTCATCGATAGCGATACCGATTCCGATTGCGTTAGCGATTCCCGCCCATCCCATCGGAGACAGTCACGAGTTTTCATCCGCAACCCCGGCCGCTCAAGATCCTCTCCATCTCCTCGATGAGTTCCTCCTCCCGCCCTACCGCTACCGTGGTGGCGGCGGTCAGGCTGTGGCAGGCATCAGAGAATCCGCCCACCCGGGCCGTGGCCTCGGGCAGCAGGATATCGAGGCCAAGTACATCGCCCGATCTGATGCACTCCTCCATTGGATCCGCCACCCGCATCGAGATCTTGACCTGATTGAAGTCGAAGGTGCCGATGCCAGGAATCTCATCGGGGACGACCTGGAAGCCCGCCAAATAGCGATCGGGATCGACGTCGCCGGTGTTGCGGACAGCGTCGAGGAAGGCGCCGATCATCTTCACCCCCATCGGCCTGAAACGCGAGTGCACGTGCAGCCACTGGACGTTTTCCGTCTGCCTCCATCCCTCCTCCCGGAGTCTCCGGATCTCCTCGTTGAAGAGGCGATTCTGGAGGGTTCGTAGTTCCTCGAGCACGTCGTCCGACCTCGGGGACGGCCCTTCGAGGCACACGCCGATCCCGATTTCCGTTCCACCGCGGTGGTAGCCAGCGCCACCAAAGGTATCGAGATCGCGGGCCAGGGTTTCGCACGGTGCCGGTCCGGCGGGAGTGAGCAGGACGTACCGCTCCCGACCGTCCTCCTCCTCGATCTTCAACAGGCCCTGGCGCACCGTTTCCAGCGCCGCATCACGGTTTGGACCGGCCAATCGGCCGGCGACGAAGAAGCGGTCGCCGACGGCGCCGATCGTGGCGATGCGCGCGAGGTCGGCATTTCCAGGATCGAGCCTGCAGGCGAAGAGGTAGCAGGTGGTCGACGCGGTGATGTCCCGATCTCCCCGCAAACCGAAGAGCTCGGGATCGAGCAGGTGAACGCTCTCATCGTCAATCGCCTCGGCCTTGTGGTGGTCGAGGATGAGCACCAGATTGCGTCCCCGGTTGAGCTCCGAGATCAGCGGTGCGATGCGTCCGGCAAAATCGGTGAGCACGATCAGTCGGCCCTGATCCTCGAAGATTCGCTCGAGCACAGCGGGGTAGGGTTTTTCGAGACACACCCGGTGCACCGACAACCCCTTGCGCTCGAATGCCCGGGTCAGGATGGCGCCTGAGCTGAGCCCGTCGGCGTCGTTGTGGTGAAGCACCTCGACGCCGCGATCAGTCCGGCGTTCCATCGCGTTGATCGCACGGTCCATTGCCCCGAGGAGGTCCTCAATCAACCGGACGCTCCACCGCTGCCGACGTGAACGGCGAAGGCCTCCAGCGCCTCCAGCTCGGCTGCCACGTCGAGCACCGTGTACCGGGTACGGATCTTCCGCCCGTGGCGGATCGCGGCCTCCAGCTCATCCGAGCTGATACCCAGCTGCGCCGCTCGGATCGGAGCGCCGGAGGCGATCAGGGCGTGCCGCACTTTCCGGCCGACCGCGAGAGTGCGCTCGATCTCCTCCTTGATGGCGGCTTCATTCCCGACAAGGCGCTCCAGATCCTCCGCCGTCCGCGCCTCCAGCTTGGCCTGCCACTGCGGCCACACCGCCGGGGCAAGCGCGCCGAAGATCTCCATGACGTCCCGCAGCGCGTCGTCGGGAGACGGGTTTGGCGCAAAGCGGACGCGGCCGAAATCGAGCTCGACGATCCGGCGGTACAGATCGTCGATCACCAACGAAGCAACCCCAACCTGAGCACCGTGGAGGTTGAGCGGTCGGCCGTCCCTGAGCCGCGTCATATCCCAGTAGTGGGACAGGAGATGCTCGCCCCCCGACGCCGGGCTCGAGGTCCCGACAACCGCCATCGACAGGCCGGAAATCAACAACAGCCTAAAGAGCAGGATGACCGCCTCGGGGTCGTCGTCGGCGAGGCGCGGGAACGCCTCGAGGGCCTCCTCGAACGGCACGGACAGCAGCCGGTCGGGCAGCGGGCAGTGGTACTCACCCCTGACCAGCGATGCGATCTTCCAGTCGCAGCCGCAGTACGGTTTGGAGACCAGGTCGCCGAGTCCGGCAAGGGTGAGCTCGCGAGGCGCTTTCATCAAAACACTCGGGTCGGCAAAGACCACTACCGGCGGGGTCGTGGATTGCGTGGTCTTGAGGCCGTTCTCCGACAGGGCGACAATGGCCGAGGTGTAGCCGTTCATCGACGCCGCGGTTGCGAGCACAAAGCAGGGTATCCCGCGGCGGTGCGCGATCTCCTTACCGAGATCGTTGATGGTTCCGCTACCTACGGCGGCCACCATGTCGAAAACGCCCGTACAGGCGGCCATCAGCTCATCGACCAGCTCCATCGAGGCATGGATATGGCCGGTGGGGTCATCGCGAAGCATGCAGCACTCAACCGAGTAGGACGTCCCCAGCGCCTCCGAGAGCCGGTCTCCCGCGGCCTTCCACGTGCGGCGGTCGGCCAATAGCAGGATCCGCTCGCCGGGGATCAGCGCCGGCAGTATCTCGGGCACGCGGTCGGCGACCCCGGGCTCGATCACTACCTTTCGGGTGAGGATGCGGTGGTCCCGGCCGCAAGAGCAGTCCAGGCTTTGCCCCAGGACCCGATCACTCAGGATCTCGTCGGTGCCGAACGGCAAGCTGCCGGTGCGTTCCATGAACTTCGGTATGTCTCCTACGTCACCAGGGTAACCCGGAGGCGCTGATTCGCAATCTGGCAATCTCGGAACCTCAGTGCAACAAACGCGTATCTCAACATCGGAGGTGCTCATGCCCAGGAAAATCACGATCGCCCTCTCGGCAGCGACACTCATGATGGCGGTTCATGGATCGGCTCGAGCCGAGTATTCAGTGACCGACCTGGTTGACGCCGCCAAGCGGGGTGACGGCCACGCCGTGCACCGCCTCGTCGAATCAGGGTCCGATCTGGGCGCCACCGGCCCCATGGGCTACACCGCTCTCCACTGGGCGGGCGTGCGCGGGAACTGGCTGATCTTCGAGGAGCTCGTGGCAGCCGGCGCGCCGGCCAACGCCATGGGCACCGACGGCGGCACACCCCTCCACTGGACCTGCCACCATGACCGGGCAGACATGGTCCTCCTACTGCTCGATGCGGGCGCCGACCCCGCGGTCATGAATCGGTGGGGCCGAGCACCTCTCCATGTCGCCGCTCGCCGGGACTGTCCCCAGGTAGCCGCGCTCCTGCTCGAGCGGGGCGTCGATCCAAACGTGACGACCAGGGAGGGATGGACGCCGCTTCACGTGGCCTACCTGAGCGGTCACCCGCGCATGGCCGAGTTGCTGCTGGCTGGAGGCGCCGACCCGGACGTTACCGACGCGGACGGGCTCACACCGATTGCCTCTGCGCGAGAGAGACCAGAGGCCGTCGCTGTCAACCCGGCCACTCTAGAGGACTACGAGGGACTCTATGACCTCGGGCACGGTCTTACGGTCAAGGTGTGGAAGGAGGCTGAAACCCTCGGTATCCGCGAATTCGCCCCCGACGGTCTCTACCCGATCGGTGAGGACCTCTTCTTCTGCCGTCAAGAGCCCTGGCAGGTGGGCTTCGTGCGAGCCGACAACGGCGATGTGGAATCGATCGAGATCCACTTCCTGCGCCGAACCGTAAACGGCACGAGAACCCGCTCGCCTCGATACGTCGGGTCGCAAGCCTGTCTGGGCTGTCATACCGGGCCAGAAGAGGGCAGGCAGAACATCGTCTGGATGCGCAGCCGTCACGCCCACGCCTACTGGCGGCTCGGCGCCGATTGGGCGTTATTCCTGGCCAAGCTGCGCCCCCATTATCAAGACCTCGAGAGACCCATCGCGGATCAACGGTGCCTCCTGTGCCACGTGACCGGCGCCCAGGACCCGGATGCTCTTTTCAGCGATGCCTACCGGATCGAGGAGGGCGTGAGCTGTGAGGCCTGCCACGGCCCCGGCTCCGAGTACATCGAACCCGAGATCATGGCCGATCGCGAGGCGTTCATCGCCAACGGCGGCCGGGTACCCGACGTGGCCACCTGCCGCAGCTGTCATCGCAATAGTGACAACTTCGACTGGTCCGAGTTCTGGCCCAAGATCGAGCATCCCCGGCCGGAGACGCCCGAAAGCCCCGGCACAAAAGAAACGGGCTAAAGTAGGTACGGTCGTGGATCGACGGCCCGGCCGTCGCGCCGCACTTCGTAATGGAGGTGGTTGCCCGTCGCGTTGCCGCTCTTGCCGACGGTGCCGATCACATCTCCCTTGGCGACCTTCCTCCCATTCTTCACCTTGATGCGTTTGAGATGAGCGTAGCGGGTCTGCCACCCGTCACCGTGGTCGATGATGACGAGCCGGCCGAAGTCGCCCGAACGGCCGGCAAAACCAACGACCCCATTGGCGGTTGCGGTCACCGGTGTTCCGGCGGGCGCCGACAGATCGATCCCCTCGTGGCGCGACCTCCCTCGTGGAACTCCGAACTCGGAGGTGACGACCGCAGATGCACGTGACACCGGCCATCCAGAGGGAACGGTCTCGACCTTGGCAACACGAGGTCCGCTCGCGCAGCCCAGGATTCCCAGGATCAGAATGGCTGCACAGGCTGCTCGCTTCATTGATCCAGGATACTCACCCCAATACCGTTCCTCGAACGTCGACATGTGCGGGCGCGGTATGAAGCCTCGCGACGTCCTTGTGGGGCAGGCGTCTCGCCTGCCATGTCGAAGGGCGGAACAAACGCATTCATGCCCGTTAACTCGGCAGCCGGGACGGCCGCCCCACAATACCTCCCGGAACCCTTGCAGGGCACGCGTCCCGCCTGCACATTTTCCCAGGTGTTTACAGCGCCGTTTCCAGCGCGAGCTCGATCATCTCGTCGAAGGTGGTCTGACGCTCCTCAGACGACAGCGCTTCGCCGCTCCTGATGTCGTCGCTCACCGTGCAGATGGCGAGCGCCGCGGCGCCGAGCTCGGCGGCGATCGTGTAGATGCCGGCGGTCTCCATCTCGACACCTAGAATTCCGTACTTCGCCATCAGGTCGAAGATCTCGGCCTTGGGTGTGTAGAACAGATCGGCCGAGAACACGTTGCCGACGTGAAAGCTGAGCTTTTTCTTCTCGGCGGTTCGCACCGCTTTTCTCAGGAGATCGAAGTCGGCGATCGCCGCCAGGTCGTAACCCCCGAAGCGCGTGCGGTTGACACCCGAATCGGTCGACGCCCCCATCGCGATGACGATGTCCCGGAGGCCTACGGATGGATGGACCGTGCCGCAGCTTCCCACCCGGATCAGACGTTGAACCGCGTATTTTTGGATCAGCTCGGTGCAGTAGATGGAGGCCGACGGAATGCCCATGCCATGAGCCATAACGGAGATGGCCTGCCCCCGGTACTCACCGGTGAAGCCCAGCATATTGCGAACATCCGTGATCTGGCGGGCTTTCACCAGAAAAGTCTCCGCGATGTACTTTGCCCGCAGAGGGTCGCCGGGCATCAGGACGGTTTCGGCGAATTCCCCCGGATCGGCACTGATGTGAATGGCGGTCATAAATCCTCCACCTGCTCGGTTGGAGATGTTACCCCATCCCCTGTGCGGCGGACCTCAAAATTTTCCTGGACCACGCGAGTGCTCTGCTATTCTCGACGGCAGAATTATGATGTTGGCAAAGATCCATCGAGGAACAGGGAGGTCAGTCATGGAGAAGGCATTCGTCCGGCGCCTGTTTGGTGTCATCGTTCTCGCTATGTTCCTGGTCGCGTCCGGCGCACCATCTTTCGCGCAGGAGGCGCCGGAGGAAGAACAGCCGGGCATTCAGGAAGAGGAAATGGAAGTGCCGATTGCGGTAGGTGAAATCACTGTCACTGCCCAGAAACGAGAGGAAGACATCCAGGAAGTACCGGTTTCGGTCTCGGTCCTCAACACTGAGGATCTCAATATCATCACAACCGGTGGCGCCGATGTCCGGGCGCTTTCGGCCCGCGTGCCGAGTCTGATCATGGAGTCCTCGTTTGGCCGTGCCTTCCCACGCTTCTACATCCGCGGCCTCGGCAACACCGACTTTGACCTCAACGCATCGCAGCCGGTGTCGATGGTGGTCGACGAGGTGGTCCTCGAAAACCCAGTGGTCAAGGGCATGCCGCTCTTTGACCTCGACCGGGTCGAGGTACTGCGCGGTCCGCAGGGGACGCTCTTCGGGCGCAACACACCCGCTGGAATCGTCAAGTTCGAGACCGTCAGACCGTCACAGGAATTCGATGCATTTGTCCGGGCGTCGTACGGCACCTACTCGACGACCGACATCCAGGCCGCGGTCGGCGGCTCGCTCGGCGGCGGCTTCTCGGCTCGCGCTTCGGGTCTCTACCAGTCGCGCAACGATTGGGTGAACAATGACTTCGAAGGTGGCGAGGATCTCGGGGGCTACCAGACAACCGCCTTTCGTCTCCAGCTCATGTGGGAGCCGAATGACAAGTTCTCCGGGCTGTTCAAGGTGCACGGCTGGGAAGTTAGCGACGGCACCGCTCGAATTTTCCGCGCCAACATCATCGAGCCCGGCACCAGCAACCTCGTCGACGGTTTCCGGCAGGATCAGGTCTGGTTGGATGGCCTCAATACGCAGGAGATCACCTCCCGTGGCGGCCTGCTACGGCTCGAGTACGACTTCGGTTCCGCCAGCCTGGTTTCGATCACCGGCTACGAGAGCATCAGGGATATGTACAGCCGCGGTGATATCGACGGCGGCTTTGGTGCAGCTTTCCTGGGCGAGGGGAACTTCGGGCCAGGGTTCATCCCCTTCCCGTCTGAGTCGGCCGGCGCCGTGCCCAGCCTCGACCAGTGGACGCAGGAGTTCCGTTTAGCCAGCAACGACAACGAGGTTCTCAACTGGCTGGTGGGCTTCTTCTATTTCAACGAAGAAGTGAATATCGACAACTTCAGCTACGACACCCTGGCACCCGGCAAACCCCAGAACGCCCTCGCGACCCAGTTTCAGGAGACAAAGGCCTACGCCCTGTTCGGATCACTGAACTGGGCCGTTTCGGGCAGCTGGGATCTCGCCGGTGGTCTGCGTTTTTCGGACGACAAAAAGGACTTTTGGGTCGCCATGCCGCAAAGCCTCCCCTGGATACCACCCCTCGAGGGGCGGATCACGGAGGACGTGGGCGACAGCTTTGTGAGCTGGGATCTCAGCGCCACCTACAAGGCCAACCAGAACGTCAACGTCTACGGCCGCCTCGCCACCGGTTTCCGTGCCCCGTCAATCCAGGGCAGAATCTCGTTTTGTCCCGTGCCCGAGGAATGTGTGACGACGGCCGACACCGAACAGAACACCTCGTTTGAAATCGGCGTCAAGTCGATTCTGGCGGACAACAAGTTGCGCCTCAATCTGACCGCCTACATTTTCGAGATGAGAGACCAGCAGCTGACCGCGGTCGGTGGCGAGTTCAACACCGCGACCCTCTTGAACGCAGACAAAACCAAGGGCCACGGCCTCGAGGCCGATATCGAGTGGATCCCCTCCGGCCACTGGATAATGACTTTCGGAGCGAGCTGGAACCCGACCGAGATTGTCGACCCGGATCTGACGGTCAACCCGTGCGGCGGCGGCTGCACGGTGACCGATCCCGTAATCGATGGCCTGGCATACATCAACGGCAACAGCCTGCCGCATGCTCCCGAGTACATTTTCAACGGCATCATCAACTTCCAGTCGGATCCGGTGAAGAAGAGCTTCTTTGGTTCGCTCGACTGGGCCTACCACAGCGAAAAGCACTTCTTCCTCTACGATTCGGTGGAGTTCAACAGCAGTGCTTTCGAACTCGGTATGCGTCTGGGCTATGCCTTCCACAACACCAAGTACGAGGTGGCGCTGTTCGGTCGCAACATTCTCGATGCGGAGATCATCCGCAACGGGATCGACTTCAACAATCTGACCGGCATGATGAACGACCCGAGGATCATCGGCATCGAGTTCCTCGCCAAGTTCTAGAATCGCGAGCTATTGACCGCGGTAGCCCCCTCCCGTTGGAGGGGGCTTTTTTCAGTCGTGGGTTGTGAGGGTGACGGACACTTCGCTACCATCACGCCAGGAGGGGCACATGACGACGCAACCCGATTCTCACCACACATTGGTCACTGTTGCCGCAACCTGCCTCGTTATGACCACCCTCGCCTGCGGCTCTCCAACACAGCAGGCCGATACCGCGTCGCCCCTTCCGCCAAACATCGTGCTCTTCCTCGCCGACGACCACGGTCAGTGGGCCTCAGGGCCATACGGCAACAACGAGGTCGAGACGCCGGCGCTCGACTCGCTGGCGGCCTCCGGGGTGCTCATGGCCAACGCCACCAGCCCGTCGCCGGTGTGCTCCCCGGCCAGGACCAGTCTCCTGACCGGTCGGCTTCCCTCACAGCACGGGATCCATGATTTCCTCGCCGAGCGCCCAAATTCGGAGTACGACTGGCTCGACGACGAGGTGCTCCTTTCTGAACTTCTCCAACAGGCCGGCTACCGGACCGCGCTGATAGGCAAGTGGCATTGCAGCGCCACGAGCCTCGAACCGGCAAGGGGGTTCGACCGCTGGCTGAGCTACGATCAGGGGCCTGAAGACTGGCCCAATCAATACCTCCACCACGGCACGGTCCATCTATCCGACCAGGGATCGCCGATCAGCGTGGACGGCTTTCAGCTCGAACACCTGGGGCGCACGGCACTGGAGTTCATCACAACCGGTGACCCCGAGCAACCATACTTCCTGCTCTTCGCGCCAACCGATACCCACGCGCCGTTCACCGGACACCCGGAAGGGTGGGTCGAGGGCTACCGCAACGAGGTCCTCAAGGATGTTCCCGCCGGCGAGACATCAGCTTTCCCGGCGGCCAACGCTGCCTCGGTGGCGCCCGAAGATTTCAGCGAAATTCTCGCCCAGTATTACGCGGCGGTCAGTCACCAGGACACGGAGCTGGCGAAAATCCTCGACCTCCTCGATGCCCGGGGCGAACTCGACGATACGCTGGTGATCTACACCTCGGATCACGGTTTGATGGTCGGCCACCACGGTCTCCTCGGAAAATCCAACGCCACTCTTCCGCAAAACCTCTACGAGGAGTCGATCCGCGTGCCGATGATCCTGAGCTGGCCTGGGGGCTTTCCGGAGGCCGGAGTCACCCTCCAACTGCCTTTCGACCACCTCGACCTCTTCCAGACCGTCCTTGACGCAGCAGGGATCGAGCTTCCCGAGGATCTACGGCGACGGATCGACAGCCCCGGCCGGAGCCTGCTTCCAAAGCTTCGCGACCCCGAAACCCAGTGGCGCCAATACCGTTTCACCGAGCACGGCAACGCCCGGCAGATCAACGACGGACGGTACAAGCTCGTCCGCCGTTATCCACCACTCGACCCGCGCTTCGGTGACGAACTCTACGACCTCGATGCCGACCCACGCGAAACCATCAACCTGGTGGACGACCCCGATTACCGCGAGGTCGGCGCCAAGCTGAGCGCCGCCCTCGATCGCTACTTCGAGCGTTACGAAGTTCCGGAGCACAGCGGCCGCACCGTGATGGACCAGCCGCCGTGCAATGGCATGGAGCCGTGGCGAAAACTGGCGGATCGCCTGGCCGCCGAAGGGGAATGAGCCGCCCGAATGCAGGCCGTAGACTCAATTTAGTTCGACTAATACCGGCGTGCGCAGGCGGGACGCCCGCGCCACAAGGGGAGCATGA
>Ga0164313_10005807_pt1 | contig 10911 bp, 8 predicted proteins | sample GuaBasSedimGuay4_FD_113735 | JGI IMG/M metagenome (GOLD analysis project Ga0164313, IMG submission 113735) | Subseafloor sediment microbial communities from Guaymas Basin, Gulf of California, Mexico - Guay4, Core 4569-4, 0-3 cm | ecosystem: Environmental > Aquatic > Marine > Hydrothermal vents >...
ATTATTGTTCGCTTTGCGCTCTTCTCACTGGCCTGGATTGCGCTCGCGGTGATGATCGTTCGCGAGTCGATTCGGCTCTTCAGCTAGGACGAATCGTTTTGGCTTCCCGGATCGATTCGACCCGCGTCATTCCGAAGGGTCGCCCGTCTCGACAGGTAGACCGTCTTCCTTCCAGGCGATCATATGTCCTTCCATGAAGACGACCGGACCGGCTCCAGCCAGCCAGAGCTGTGCCCGCGCCATCCCTGCTCTCGGCCCATGCTCGCAGTAGATGACAAGCGGGTCGTCCTCTCCGAGCGAATCCGGGACCTCGTCGAGATTGAATAAGAGTGAATAGAAGGAAATGTGCACGGCCCCTGGCACACGAGCCTCATCGAATTCCCCGCTCGAGCGAACGTCGACGATCCGCGGTGGCGAACCGGACCCGATTCGAGCCAATAGCTCCAGTCGCGAAATGTGATCGGCGCAACCGGTGAAGAACAAGAGCAGCCCGCCGCCGGCCACGATGCTTCGGATAGACCGGAGGATGGCGGGCGATCCTTTGCCTCGGTAGCTCATGGTCGGATCGACTCCACCAGCAGAATTCATCGTTCGTGATTGCACTATAACCTAACCGCACCCGAACCCGAATCGAAGCTGAGGCTCTCGGATCGAGCGGCGGTCGGCGCTGGACGACGATACGATCTCGCGAGTTCTTCATGATCTTGAAACGAGTGCAGCATGCAAGAAGCGCCCCATCCTTCATGGCTCGATGTTCTAACTCGACCGATCTGGTTCGCACCAATCCTGCTCGCGCTTTCTGGAACTCTTTCATACATCTACGCGGACCGATACGTGCCGATCCCGGACGAGGGCGCTCTGCTCACCGCGGCCGTCAAGCTTCTACACGGCGGGGTATTCTATCAAGACGTCGACGCCTACGCGTTCCCGGGCGTGTCGTATCTACTCGCCGGCATGATGTCGATCTTCGGCGAACATCTCTCTGTCGCACGTACACTCACCGGATCCTTCTATTGCGCAACCGTACTCGGCGTCTACGCCTGTGCCATCGCCCTCGTCGACCAGAAGCGGGCGGCGCTCTGCGGGCTCTCTCTGCTCAGCGTGAAATTCTTCGCGTTTCCGATCTATACGATGTTCTTTTATGCAGACCCATCGGTTGCCACCGCAATCCTGGCACTCGCTCTCTTCCTACGCCATCGCTTCGATGGGCCATCGAATCGGCTATTTTGGGTCGGTGTACTGACGGGCCTCTCGCTCGTCACGAAGCAGTCGACCGGAATCTATGTGGCTATTGTCTTTGTGGTGGTGCTTGGTTTTCCAGGCTTCGCGCATGGCCCCCGACGCCGCGACCGGCGTCTTGCCGAGGTCTTGACCTACGGAGCGGGGTTGCTGCTGATCGTTTGTTCGATGTCCGCCTATTTCGCGAGTCAGGGCGTATTCGGCGACATGATCAGGGGCGCGATCCTGCGGCCATTCACAGGCTATCTACCGACGAGCGGTGTTTCGTTCCTTCCTCCACTCGAGTGGTGGAATCTCGGTGAGTTAAAATCCAAAGGACCGGTCTACTTCTCGCAGCTCTACTTTGAACTCGTGTTGCATTGGACACGATCCGGCAAGGAGATGCTGAACGTCTACCTGGGAATTGGCGAGTTCGCTTCGCGACTGCTCTATAGCGCGATCCCGCTCGCATTCGGAACCTGCGGCTGGTTCTGGATTCGAGCGTTTCGCAGGCCTGCTTCCGACAAACATGGCGACGAAGAGAATACCCAGGCGCAGGCTCGCTTCTTTACAACCGCAGGTGTCAGCCTCGCGATCACGGCCTCTGCATTCCCGCGCGCGGATTTCATCCACGTCGTCACGATCTATCCCGCCGTCGTGCTGATTCTCTTTGCGCTTTGCCGCCCTTCCCTTCTCGGCTATGGATGGACGCGGCGAGCGCATCCGACTTCGACTATTCAGGTTCGCCGAATGCGTTTCGAAGCCGCCTTCGTCACCCTCTTGCTAGTTGCAACGACGATCTTCGCTGTACGCTACGACTCACTGCTCAGCCATCGTCTCTCGATCGAGCGTGCAGACCTCTGGGTCAAACCCTACGATGCCTGGCTCGAACGGCTGGTCCGATACATCGACGAACAGATTCCTGAAGGCGAGCCGCTCTTCGTCTACGGCCATGAGGCACAGTGGTACTTCCTATCAGATCGCTACACGCCTCGATCATTTTCCCAGATCTACCCCGGCATGACGGGCGACGAAACGGGCGAGAAGCTCGCAGAGTTGATTCGCGAGACCCGGCCGCGCATCGTCGTACAAGGCATCCTGAGGTGGCCAGGCATGCCTGCTGTGCCCGCCTACACTCAGGAATTCAAGCGAATGCTCGATCGGCTCTACGAATTGGATCCAGACGCCATTCCCAACCCGCCGAGCCCCCGAAGACTTCGGATCTGGCGGCTTCGTGAGTAGCGTTGCAGTAGCGAAGCGTCCAACCAGCTGAGCCCATACGCGACGACGGGAGCTCGAGAAACAGTGCCCCCTCCTTCTGCGGTGGTGGCCCGTCCGAGAATTTCGTAGGGTCCCATGTTGCCATGGGCCGAACTCGAATTGCGCGAATGTTCCGAATTACGTTCGAGAAAAATTTCTTGATCGGCTTCGCCCTTGGCGCGGCTGGGGTGGCTGGGGTGGCTGTCGCGGTGTATCTGGGCATCAGTGGCGGATACGACCAATCGACCCGGAGTTCGTCGGCGCGTTCGAGTTCTCGATCCGATCCTGACTCCATCGCTCTCGAGAAGCTGAGGATCGACATCGCGATCGAAGTCCAGGCGCGCGAAGAACTCGGAGCACGAATGGCCGAGCTCGACGCGAAGATCTCAGAGCTAGGACGCTCGATCGGCGAGGCCGCCGAAGGTTCATTGGCAGACAACGAGTCGCTTCTAGAGAGCGCCGATTCCGAGGAAAGCGAGGGAGCTGGAGAGGCCCCCTCCTTCGAAGAAAGCTCAAACTCATCCCGCTTCGACGACGCAATGCTGCTTTCACTCGGCGCCCACCCAAGCGATGTGGATCGCCTTCACGATCGTTGGGCGCGCTACGAGCTGGAACGAGCGGAAATCTCGAACAGGGCGCTGCGTGAGGGCTGGTTCGACGATCCACGTCATCGAGCCGAGTTGATTGGATCGGATCTCGCGCTTCGGAACGAACTTGGGGACGAGGATTACGACCGTTTTCTCTACGCGTTGGATCGGCCGAACCGCCTCACAGCGAAAGAAGTACTCTCGGGCTCGTCAGCCAGTAGCGCCGGGCTCCACCCGGGAGACATCATCGTGAGGTATGACGATGTGCGAGTGTTCAGCCCAGGCGGGCTTCTCGTGGCTTCGTCCGCTGGTGAGACCGGGGGATCGGTCGCTCTGGAAATCCTCAGGGATGGGCGTCAACGCACTCTCTATATCGAACGGGGGCCGCTGGGCGTATTGCTGAAGCACAGTCGGGACGTACCCCTGCATGAGTGAATAGAGCATGATCGCGACGACGGTGCAGAAATCACTGTTCGAACTTGCGATCCGTCGTGATGGCTCCCGCTAACGTCGTCTTTCCGATCGAAGAGATCAGGTAGTGGAGTCGGCCCGTCGGCGATCTCGAACGACCGCGAGCGCTCGCCCTGCTGTCTCGAGAGCACTTCGACAACGAGCGCGGCTCGAATCCCGAGGGTGCGCTACCGTGGGACTTCAAGGCGCTCTGCACCCGATTGGTCGTCAAAGCGACGCGAGCTTGAGCCGTTTCGGTACCGGACGTGCAAGCGGTCGAGTGGGAACGACTCGGCCTTACGCATCGCATGCGACACCGGGTGACCGGCGCTACCTGCCCTTGGTCACAGAGAAGCTTTGTATCTTGTCGACTCGAACAACAGCACGTACGACCGATCGATCGAATCGACGATCCATCGAAGATCGTGCATGCGCGACAAAGTGGGGCCTCTTGTGAAGGCATCCGCGTTGATCGAACAGAGTCTACGGCGCGCTGCGACCGTCGCGCTCTCGTGTTCCCTGGCAATGGTACTCGTGAGTTGTGACGACCGTACCGCGGAGTCCGATGCGGCGTCTATCGTGACCGACGAGCCCGTCGACAGCGCCCCGCTAACTCCCCCACTTACTACCCCACTTAGCAGCCACCTCTATTCACAGGTCGGCCCGGTTTCGAAGCGCCGAATCGTTGTTGTTCCCGGCCAGCAACCCGTAATCGAGGTCGACGCGCGCGGGGCGGGCACGCTCCACCTGGCCGCGGCCCTTCCGGGCGGTAACGGGATCGAGACAGCCGAAGTCGCGCGCTGTCAGGTGAGTTTCGACGATGGGACGGTGTCGAACGTGATCGCGACGTTCGAGCTGCGAGTCGGCCAGACGACCTGGAGCGAGCAGGCGGTCGAGATGTCCGCTCGCGGCGCCGGGCGCTTGATCTTCGCCTGCCAGAACCAAAGCGCGGAGCCCGTCGAGGAGGTCATATGGGCACAGCCTTTGTTCGCACCGAGCGCAACGGAGGTAGGCACAGGCGCCCCAGCAGTCATCCTCATTAGCCTCGATACGCTGCGAGCCGACTACGTTACCGGCTTTGGAGCGCCGGACGAAATGACGCCAGCATTGGCGCGCATCGGGCGTGAGGGACAACGCTATGTCGCGACGACCTCCGAAAGCACATGGACGTTGCCGTCGCACTTCTCTCTTTTCTACTCGCGGCTCTATGGGTTCCCGCCGAGTGGCGATGAGACCGTCGGGCTCGCGCAAGTCCTGTCCGATCAGGGCTTCGTCACGGCTGGAATGACGGGTGGTGGATTCGTCGGGGCAATCTTTCGGTTCCAGATCGGCTTTGATCATTATGCAGAGTACTTGCCGGAGGAAGGCAAGGAGTCCGACATCGATCTCTTGCCAGCCACCTTGAATGATGGCCTGATTTGGCTCGACCGCTTCACCAATGTGCCACTGTTCCTGTTCCTGCACACCTATGCTGTTCACGAAGTCACCGCTGACCAGGTCGACTGGGGGCGGGACCGAGGTCTTATGGGGGTGTTTGAGCCGACACCAACACAAGTAGACGACGCTCGTATTTTCTACGACCAGCTTGTGCGACAGACCGACCGCCTGCTCGACCCATTCTTCGACGAATTGCGACGAATCGCCGAGACCCGTCCGCTGACAGTCGTGATCGTCTCTGATCACGGCGAGGCCTTCGGCGAACACGATAATTTCCGTCACGGTCGCAACGGTCCCACGGTCACACTTCATGACGAGGTCATTCGCGTCCCGCTGATTGTATGGGGTCCGGGCCAGATCGCGGCCGGCAAGACCTTCGACAGGCCGACGATGCTCTCCGACATTGCGCCCTCCATCCTGAGCAGCCTTGGCCTGCCGGTCCCTGAGAGCATGCTTGGTGAGAGTCTGCAGTCGATGTGGGCCACTGGAGCCGAAGAGGCGACGCAGCGCAAAGGCAGCGTCAGCCAGGTCGACCTCCTCTGGTCGCTGCGCGAGACAGAGCGCAAGCTCATCGTGGCGCGCGAGCCCGACGGATCCGAGCGTTTCGAACTCTACGACCTCGCTTCCGATCCCGGAGAGCGGGACAACCTCACGACTGACGATGCCTCGGCGGTCGCACCAATCAAAGAAACGCTCACGGCGCGATTGGCCGACTTCGGTGTGAGCGCCGCCCCGGGCGAACCCAGCCTCCCGAAATGCACCCTTTGCGGCTGGCTGGAGATTGCCCCATTCTGGGATCTCATCGATCCGCCCGTGGAAGAGATCTCCGATGTCCAGGCCGAAAAAGGAATCGACGACGCGACGCGACAACGACTGAAAGCGTTAGGCTACATCCAGTAAGATCAACGGACGCCAGCGGCGCCCCGCGACACAACCGCACAGCCTAGTGTCCTGTTCCGCTGGCTCAGCGATGAAAAGACTGTCTCTTGCCTATTTCGAACGCGACCGTTTCGGCAACCATCCCATACCCATCAGCATTCGGATGGGTTCGCTCGGCCATCATGAAGCGTTCAGCGAAGCGGAACACGGGAGTCGTCAAGTTGTATTCGACACTCAGGTAGCGATCGCCGAATCGCGAATTCATCGGCGGTAGAGGTTGGAACTCGCGATCCTCTCCTCGGTAGAACATGTAGCCGAGCAAGCCGATCCCCGGTGGCAGCACCTCGGTTCCACTAAACACACCGTCGCCTGGCTTCTCGTCGCCGTCGAGGCCTTCGTCATTGAGCGGAGTGCTGAACTCGAAGTCGCCAACATAGGGCACGTGTCCGCGGACACTGTAGGATGCGACCGTGTCCGGTGTTTGCACACGAAAAATGACCCGCCTTTGCCGCACCCTCGGCCCCTGCAATGGCTGCGAGGCCCGGTCCCTAGACGGAATCAGCCCGAGCTCGTCGCTGTGTAGCCGTTGTTCGCGGGCGCGCATGAAATCCATCTGGTGTGCAAGGTCGACAAATGTGATCCCTGCCGCTTCCGCGCCCTTCCGCGATGCTTCCACCGCTGGAGTATTCAGGAAATCCAGATTGAGAACGAGCAGGTCGACGCCAGCGGAATTTGCGAGCCGACCGGCATTGACTACGGCCGCCTCGATCTGCCCGGGCGAGACTCGCGTACATCTGCCGTACACATCGATCTGCTGCTGACAACCAGGGCTCGGTTTATCTGGCGGAGGTGCGACGCCGACCTGATGCTCGATGAAAAGGTAGATATTGGTATCAGCGACCAACGAGCGCATCTTCGCGAGCTGCTTGACGCGCGGATCGTCTGCGTGCTCGAAGCGCTCGGCGTCGCTGATCAGTGCCGGCATGGTCTGATCGTTGGAACCGTGGGAAATGATCACAAGGTCGGGCTCCAGCGCCAATCCTTCCCGCTCGAGAAAACGCACGCCCTGCAGCCAGGTCCAGCCGGGAACGCCAGCGTTGATTATCTCGAAGTCCCTATCGGGCTGCTTTGCGCGCAGGAGCCGGGCGAGTTGTGCGGGGTAGCTATCGTCTTGATCGGCGTTGAAGCCGAACGTCACCGAATCGCCGATGCACAGGATGCGATATGCGCTTTCGGCGGATCGAGCACTTCTGACTTCGGGCCCACGAAAGCCCGAGGAGTTGTTCTCGATCCTCCATTGCTCCGTTGAGCCAAAGGCCTGGGGATTGACGAACTGCGTTCGCGCCGCACCCGGCTGGTTGCGCCATAGAAAGTCCGCGTCTTCGCGAAGCGGGGCCGGGTTCGCCCACAGCCAGGCGAGTGTCGCCGATACGGTATCGGTCTTGCTCGTACGACTGTTGCTGACGGCTTGGAGCGAAGGCAGGAAAAAGCCGGCAGCGAACTCGATCGCGGCCACTAGCAGCACAGTCAGAACCGTACCTACAGCAAGTGCAAGTAGGGCATGGAGTCTGCTGCGCCTGGTTGAAGTCACGATATCCACACGATCTGAAGGGCGACCATCAGCTTCCCCATATGCGTCCCGAAGGATCCGAGCTTCGCACCACCCGAGTGGTCCCGCATACTCGTCGCGATCTTCCAGCGCTTCTGTTCAACATCCATGAACCCTTTAGTCAGCCGATGTCATGCATCTACTGCGTTGGTATTCAGGCTCGAGCTGCCGGGGGACGTCGCGCACACGCTGACGTCTATGAATCCCCGCAGTATGCATATCACCCGTGCCCGTCTCGAGCGGATACGAACGAGAGCCAGTCAGATCTGCCTCCTCGCCCCTGTCGAACGAGGTCCGAGCACGACCGCAATCACCCAGAAGTGCCTCGGCTACTCCTGCCATCGCCGCCGCCTCCCCAAAGGCCGGGTCTAGTTCCCAGCCCATTTGGAATTGATCCCGCGCGTCCTCGATCAGTGTTCGCCTGTCTGCCGATTCTTCCGGTAACGATAACGACCGGACAAGTTTCAGCATTCCAAGGTTGTAGTTGGCTTCGGGGATGGCTCGATCGCGCCTCACTGCGTCAGCGGCAGATTCGAGCGCAAGAATCGGCCGTCCCAATTTATGATAAACGACCGCCAACAGGTTGCTGTACTCGGCCTGCGTGGCGTTGTCGAATTCCCGTCGATCCGCCGGCAGACCGAACGATTGTCTGGGTTGCGTACGAACGGCAGCACGCAGCTGGCGCATGGCCTTACGCGGCAGTCCGTCTTCGAGCGCCATGGCTGCAACATTTTCATGTCCCAGATGCCAACCACGCGAGGCCGACATCTCGAACATTTCTCTCGCTCGGGTTCGATTGCCACCCGCATACTCGATTACGCCGTAAATGTTCTGCCAAACCCGATGTTCCAGTCCATCTTGCAGATAGCCGCGACCAACGATTACACCCAAACTGAAAATCGTCAGGCTCGTGACCGCAAGTGCGACGCAAACGGCCATTGCTCCGCGGGCGACGCCTTCGTGAACCTTGCGTACGGAATCGAAACCGACGGCGAGCCAGAACGCGAAAATAACAGAAACCGGAGTCAGGTAAGTCGCTTTGATAGCGGCGTGTAGCACTACCACCTTGGTTCCGTAGATGAAGACCGTCATCATGGCAACGAAAGTAATGAGCATCGCTCCATGAACATCGCTCCATCCGTCGCGCCACAGCTTCCGAATGGTCGTGCCGATTCCAATCAGCACGAGCAGCGTCGGGACAAGAGCCAGGGCCAGGATGAGCTGTCCCAAATGCCTGGTAGCCGAATCGTTATTGATATTCGGAACGACCTGCCCACCCAGACCATCAAACCACGCGTTGGCATAGACCCCGGTCCATACCGATTCTCTCAAAGAGCTACGCACGGCCCCGGGAGGCAGCTTTCCGTAGATTGGAAGTCCGCGAGGCCATTGCGGGCTCGTGATGATCAGAGGATCAAAGAGCACATACTCGAGCAGATCTCGCTTTCCCTTGGTTTGAAAATGTTCGACTCGTTGCACCATCTCGGTATCACGACTCATCTGAAAAGGCGTACCGTAGCGATCTATGTTGCGTGCGTAGTACCACCCGCAGACGGAGAGCATGGCGATCGAAACGACGACCAACAATTTCAGACCGGGAACGAGTTCGCGTCGCCGAAGAAAACTCAGGAATATGGTGGCAAAGGATCCTGCCACGATCGGCAGCGCGGTAAACTTGACCAGAAGGGCGAGGCCGAGCAGCACGCCGAATGCGGCGGCTCTCGTCCACACCGGACGATCCAACAGCCAGAGCAGAGCCAAGAGCGAAGTACCGCAAAAAACCGCGTTGAGACGCTCGTTTCCGATATACCCGGCGGTGAACAGTTGCAGGGGTAGAAAAAGCATCAATCCAATCGCCAGCAATTGTGCAATGCGATTGGTGGGTAGACATCGCCTGACGATCAGATACGCGACACCCGCCTGGGCGATTCCCAGAAAAGCGATGATTCCCGTACCAATTTTGAGCCTGATGACAGGGTCGACAGCAGGCAACAATTTCCAGACCGACGCCATGAATGCGTAATACAACGGAGGGTGGAAAAAAGACCATCCTTCAGTCGCCCACGGCACCGAACCCACAGTGGCCAGATACCAGATATAGGTAAAGTGCCCGAACCCGTCGGGAGCACGAAGACTGGGCAGCACAATCACGTTGTTGACGTAGACCACCGCCGCAACAACGATCATGCCCCAAGCGATGATCCGGAAAGACCTGGACGACAGTTCAGGCATCGCGACCAATACAGCCCACAAGCACAGGGGTCGATTCCAGAAACACTGACAGAAATTCGAATGGACGGCAGCGGTGGAGTCCGGCCGCGTTGCGATGGCTGAAAGCGGCTTCTATGGCCGTGAGGGGTACGGGGGAGACGGGACAATCACGAAACAAATCGGGCCACATCGACGAAATCTGGCCATTGTACTCACCAACGTGCCTGGCAAGAGCCGCAGCGATTCTCTCTCCAGGCTGTGCGACATCGGTCATTAATTGAGCCTCTTACTTCTCGAACACCTGCGATCGGACGATTCCGGAAGCGCCAACGGCCACCAATGGCCACTAGCATTCTCATCGGACGACTCGAGTCCATGGCTTAGCTTCAGAACAGCCAAATTGTAACTCACTTTCGGAACCTCAAGGGTGAAACCGGACCTGCGCATTTCGGTCGTATCGGCCTGATTTCCCCGCGTCACCCCTGCTCCGAGCGAATCGCCGCGATCGAGCGCCTCGGTCAGGTTGAACTCCCTCGGGCCTGGATCCGAGAGGATGAGGCTCCGTCTGGCTGCGAAGATGGATCGGTGCTCGCGTCTGATGGTCGGCGAGCTGACAAACCAGGCGTGTCGAAACGAGACGTTCATTCGAAGTCAAGCGTGCGACACGGAGCCCTTGGGCCGTCCACTCAGATCCTCGCGCGAGGAGCCCGCGACGGTAGCGCCAGATCGACGGCGATTTCGACATGGCCTCCTAACACCGTACGAGTGTCACTCGATGTAGCCCAGGCTGCGAAGCCTGCGCTCATCTTCGAGCTCCAGATCAAACTCTTCACCTTGCCCGACATCGGCATACCGATCCTCGGTGATTCGACGCAGCCGAGCCACGAGTTCGGGGTGACGGGCGGCCAGGTTCTCGTCTTCGGAAGCGGGGAGCGATTCGTCGTGCGCGATGTCGTAGAGAGCTTCAACCGCATAGGATCTACATTCTTGTTCGGGCACTTCGGTCGCACCGACTGCGAATGCCGGGTTCACGCCAAATGGACCAAAGCCATATGAACGGGCGTCAAGCAAGCATGGAGGCGTCGGAACGGTCCTGACGTATTTCCATGAACCGTCGAGTACACCCGTCGCCGTAGTCCTCGCGAAAACCTCTCCTACCGACGGAATACTCAGGCGAATACTCGGGGTGAGTGCAACTTCCATATAACTCGGCGGCGAGGGCATCTCCTTCCCCTCCAAGGCGGGCCGCAGGGAGCGGCC
>Ga0164313_10005808_pt1 | contig 10907 bp, 7 predicted proteins | sample GuaBasSedimGuay4_FD_113735 | JGI IMG/M metagenome (GOLD analysis project Ga0164313, IMG submission 113735) | Subseafloor sediment microbial communities from Guaymas Basin, Gulf of California, Mexico - Guay4, Core 4569-4, 0-3 cm | ecosystem: Environmental > Aquatic > Marine > Hydrothermal vents >...
ATTCCAGGTGTGAAATCCTGGCAGGAGTTTCTTGCTCATGGATCTGAGGCGTCAGATGATGAGTATATTGCGACAATGCGGACTGTGGTCAGGTCTGAAGTTGCATTGATTGTCTACACATCCGGCACCACAGGCAAACCCAAAGGAGCGATGATCTCACACTATGGGCTATGTTTTGGTGCGCTCATGCAAATGAAGCATTTCAAAGTGGATGCACCCAGTCTTGTTATTAATTTTCCCATCAACCACATAGCATGTATTGCTGATAATGCGGCTACAACGTTGGTCCATGGCGGCAAAATTATCTTTCAGGAACAGTTTAATCCCGGTGCGGTGCTGGAAGCCATGGAGAAAGAGCGTTGCACGATATGGGGAGGGGTGCCCACGATGATTCAGATGGTGATGGATCACCCGGGTTTTGATAAAACCGATTTTTCCAGCGTGGAGATAGTTATTTGGGGCGGTGCTGCTTTACCTGCAGCATTGATTGAAAAACTACGGCATATAGTTCCAAGGCTTATGGCTGTATATGGTATGACTGAAACATCTGCAAATGTGACATTTACTGACGATTACGCGGATAAGACAATATTGGCCGGGACAATCGGTAAGCCTGATCGGAATTGCGATTGCAGGATTGTCGGGAAGGATGGCAAACCTGTCAAAGAGGGGGGGCAGGGTGAGCTTCAGTTTAATGCGGAGTTTCTGATGAAAGGCTACTGGGAGCGCCCGCAGGCTACCCTTGATACGTTTACGGAGGAGGGGTGGCTCAAAACTGGTGATGTTGGCATGTGGATGGATGATGGCAATATTAAAATCGTTGGTCGTCTAACTGAGATGTATAAATCCGGGGGGTATAATATTTACCCGCGGGAAATTGAAATGGCGATTGAAGAAATACCTGGCGTTGCGATGGCAGCAGTCATAGCTATTCCTGATGAAATTTTTCAGGAGGTCGGGTGTGCATACGTGCAGCTTTGTCCTGGGCAAACTATCAGTAGCGGTGATCTTCACCGTGCATGTAATAAGAAACTGGCCAATTACAAGGTTCCGAAGGCATTTGTTGTTCGTAAAGCTTTACCCAGGCTTCCAGTGGGTAAGGTTGATAAACAGGCTCTGAAACAGATCCACACCGACAGTTTAGGCGAATCCTAGATATTTGTGTTACTACTGCCCTTGGTTTTTAGAATCTCACGCGCTTCATCCGGGGTCGCGATCTCAATAGACAGTTCTTCCAGAATGCGGCGGATACGTTTGACTTGATCAGCATTTGAACGGGCTCTTTCTCCTTTGCCGTACCATAGACTGTCTTCCAGACCAACCCTGACATGCCCCCCCAGGATGGCCGCCAGCGTGATTGTGGCCATCTGGTCGGCACCGGCAGCGAGGCATGACCATTCATAATCGTCTCCAAAGAGGTCATCAGCCGTTTGTCTTGCATGTAAGACATGTTTGGGGTTTGCTGGTAAGCCCCCGGCAAATCCAAAAACTGACTGGATGAATACAGGTGGTTTGATCCAACCCTGGTCCATGATCAGGCGCAGGGCGTACAGGTGACCAATATCAAAACACTCAAACTCAAAACGAATTCCGCGTTGATCTCCCAACTCTTTGGCAATCTGCTCCATGTTGTCATATGTATTGATCATGGTTGAGCCCTTGGAGAGTCGCATATAATCACTTTCCCAACCGTATTTAAACTTACCCTCAAATTTATCTGCAAGACTCCACAAGCCCGGATTGAGCGGGCCCATATTGAAGGAACAAATTTCAGGGGCAAATTCTTTAGGTGCCGACAATCTTCTTTTAAATAGTTTGACTGGATCTCTTTCTATCATTAATTGCTTATCAGGCTGGCCTGTGGTGATGTTGATGATTGCGTTGCAACGATCCTTAATGGGCGCAAGAAACTGGCGATACACTTCCACGTCAGTTGACGGGTAACCATCTTCAGGGTCACGTGCATGTAAGTGGATTATGGCTGCGCCGGCCTCGGCTGCGAGAACTGCTTCATCAGCAATCTGTTGTGGAGTAATGGGTAGATAAGGTGACATGCAAGGTGTGTGAACTGCGCCGGTGATCGCACAGGTAATAATCACTTTTTCTCTTTTTCGCATGGTGGTTCCTGTTAATTTACTTATTGCGTAAGTGCCCGGAGCATGACCCCATGGCGCCTGGGAGCAGGCTCTTACAGATAGGCGAGGCTATTTCGCCGCCAGATATTGCTGAAGCCATCCTCTGAATAGTTCTTCGCAAGCTCCAAGGTTTGCCGCCCCGGGGTCGGCACATTCCATTCCCGACAGGCCATCAACAGTGGCCTGTAAGATGTCAGCCACTGGCCCGGGATCGACATCTGCTATCCCACCTTCCTCCTTTGCATCTTCAATCAGGCCGACAAGGAGTCGCCGTAGACCACGATCCTGTTCTGCAATGAACCGTCGTCGGTCCTCGAGCGATGCAAAAGAACTCTGTATATCGAGGTACATGAGGTAATCATTCTGGTGTTCATGAACATATGCAAGGCAGGCATGTGGGAATCTAAGGAGTTTTTCGGTTGATGATTTGTAATTGTTTAATTGATTTTTAACGAATTTACTGTAATTACTTAACCCATGTCTTAATGCCTGTTCTCCCAGGTCTTCCTTGCCATCGAAGTGGTAGGAGATGACCCCTTTGGAGACCTTGAGGATTGTTGCGATATCGGATAATGAAGTCCTCTGAAACCCTTTCTCTGCAAAAAGCTCCAGGGCTACGTCGAGTATCTGTTTACGTCTTGCAATTTCAATGAATGAAGGTTCTTCAGTATTACCTTTTACCCTGGTTTGGCGGTATGTTTTGGTTTTTGGTGCTTGTCTGCCTGGTTTTTTTGTCATGATTTTCAGTTGGTTGTGGTTTCAGTGATGCCCTCGAAATGAATATAACGGCCATGTGTCTCACCTGTCATCTGTCCGTTTCTAAGCGCAAATTCACCATTTATCAGGACGTGAAGCACACCTTGCGAATATAACCAAGGGTCTGCCCAGGTTGCCCGATCAATAATTTCTTCCGGGTTGAATATGGTGATATCGGCATTGTAACCTTGTTTTAGAAGTCCGCGATTTTTTAACTTGAGGTAGCTTGCTGACAAGGATGTCATCTTTCGCACAGCTTCTTCCAATGGCAATATATTCCATTCACGTACGTATCGGCCTAATACCCTTGGAAAGCTTCCACGGAACCGGGGGTGGCCAGACGGACCATCTTTGCCTGCCTCGCGTCCATCGCTGGAAATCATTACCCACGGTTGCGTGATCAATTCTCTTACATCCGACTCCTGGATGGCGCCAAGCGTAAGTTTTGGAGTTTTACCCTCTTGTACTATCAAGTCAGCCAACAGGTCAAAAGGATCTACACCGGTGGCCTCTGCAAGTTCCAGTACCATCCGGCCTTCAACTCCCGGAGATTTGGCAACAACAATCCGAAAAGAGCTATAACCGACTGCCTTGATCCAGCTAAAAATACCTTCGGGTGGGTTCTCAGTTACCGTCTTGATCTGTTGCCGCAATTCGGCGTTTTGTAATGCTGTCGGCCAGAAATCATCCAGCTCGCCTTGAAGTCTTTGACGTGTTGTTTCCGTAGTTGAGCGGTCAAGAATTTGAAGAAGTTTTTCGGCTTCCGGCCAATCCATGGGTGGCAGCAACAAATCGCTCAGGTTTCGTGCGGCGGCACCATCATATGGGTATAAATCAGCAGTGACAATCAGGCCACGTTTTTGGTAATCATTGACCATCTGTATGATCTCCTTCGCAACACCGAAATTCTTACCACCCACAGCTTTAATGTGGGCCGGGTGCGCGGCGACACCTGCTTCAGTGGCAATGTTCAGACACTCGTCGATAGAGGAAAGTAAGTTATCGGCAGGGTCCCTGACATGGGATTCATAAACACCATTAAACTCACTAACCACACTTGCCAATTCAATCATCTCTGAGGTATCGGCATAATTCCCGGGCAGATACATCAAGCCTGAGGACAATCCCACTGCTCCCTGGATCATTGCCTGTCGAACCATGTCCTTCATCTGGTTCATCTCGCTATTGGTTGGCGGCCGGTCATCCATGCCCATTACCGCTTCGCGGATACCGTTGTGACCTACGAAAAACATAAAATTTGTGCCGATACCCTGACGTTTAAGTTTTTCCCGAATAGCGGCAACATCGGGGCTTGAGTAACCACCATCGATTCCAAAAACGCTGGTGGTGACACCCTGTGTCACAAACCCCTTGTTTATTTTCAGTTCCGGGTTGATCAACGCTTCTTCAGCATGACTGTGGACATCTATGAAACCGGGGCTTATAACCAATCCGGAAATGTCGATGCGTTCGTTTGCCTTCTTGTCGGATAATTTGCCTATGGCAGCTATTTTTCCATCATGGATGGCAACGTCCGCAATAAATGACGGGGCCCCCGAACCATCAATAACCATGCCATTTAAAAAAATCCTGTCGAAGGGTTCCTGTTCTGTTTCAATTGAGCAAGCAGTTTGGAGAGTCAAACCTGCCAGGATCAAAGTACGAATGAATATTTGAAAGGTCATTAGAAAGGTTTCCGTATTGACGTCACTTCGGAGTATCGGCCTTGCCGGAATTGTTAACCCACATGGTAAGCCACTCAGCAACCATTGCTGGTTTATCCTGGCCTTCAATCTCTACTTCTGAAAGTGTCTTCAAAATGAATTCGCCCGGGGCCCGGTCACGTAGATACAGTAAAGTAAAATGTGCCCGAATACGCGTGTTTACCTTGATCGGTGCAATCAGTCGCAGACGATCAAAGCCATAATTTAGTGGAAATCCGGTACCTGACCGTTCGCTATGGTGCGGAACAACGAGCTGATAGAGGTGTGTAAGCAAAGAAATGGTAAGAAAACCGAAGGAAATGGTCTGCTGGTAAGGGCTGTATTTTTTGCACCATTCCGGGTCAACATGCATTGGTGACATATCATGGGTGACTTCTGCGAACCGGTCAAACTGATCCTGTGTCACTGTAAACCAGGGAGATATACCAACTTTCTTGCCAACGAGAGTTCGGAGCCTGTCGATTTCAAGGATTTCTTCCGGCATGTATTTTTCCTTTAGTCTAAATCATACGTTTGGAACATGAGCAAGGTGGAATCAGGACCGAATTCTTTGGTGATTGCAAAACCAATTGACAGAGTCCATAGATAGAACGTAATTTAACCATCAGTTAAATAATAAATCAATAGCATAATAATGGAGTATTGACATGAAGCGAACCATGGGTGTGTCGGGTACCGTGATGACTTTGGTAGGACTGGTGATCGGTGTATCTATTTTTATACTGCCCGGCCAGTTGGCCGCGATTGCAGGTCCGGCTATGTTGGTCTCTTATCTGATCGCTGCTTCAATTGCACTATTTTCCTGTGTCGTTGCAGCACAAGTGGGCAGTGTTCTTCCACTGAGCGGGGCCAGTTTTGTCGCAATCAGCAAACTTCTATCCCCGTTTGCGGGTTTTGTTGTAATTTGGATGACATTTGGGGGTGCAGCTGTGGCAGTTGCGCTTCTCGCATCCGGATTTGGTGATTACGCAACCTCATTGATGCCATTTTTAAATGCGGACTGGTTAGCATTCGGACTTGTTGCCTCGTTAGGTCTGCTTAACTTGTTGGGGTTAAAAGATTTTATTTTTGGTCAGACCGTGATGGTTTTAATGTTTATGATCGCGCTGTTGGTATTCGTTGTCTCTGGTCTCTTTCAGCTGGATATCTCACTTTTAACACCGTTCGCCCCCAATGGTTCCAGTGCCGTACTTTCAGCCGTTATTCCAGCGTTTTTCTCATACACCGGATTTATGCTGATTATTGAAATCAGTGGTGAAATCAAGAGGCCCGCACGGACCATCCCGATTGCGCTGGCGCTTAGCTTTATAGTTGTTCTTATCGTGTATTCCCTTGTTTCCCTGGTTTTGGTCGGGTTAATGTCATGGCAGGAACTTGGCGAAACGAAAACGCCAATCGCAGATGTCGCTGGGTTGATTTTGCCGGGCTGGGCAGCCAGTGCAATTGCTTTTACGGCAATTGCCGCCGCCGCTACTTCAGTAAATGCAATTTTATTAGCCTATTCCAGGGATGTACTTGCGCTGGCTCGTGCCCATCTGCTTCCAGTTGCACTTGCCAGGATCTCAAAAAAACATGGTGAGCCCGTATATGGTGTGATTTTTATTACCATATTATCCCTGATAGCGGTACTGGCCCAACGTTCGGTAACGCAGTACGCTTCCCTGATAGTGATGGGCGTAATGACTTTACATATTCTGGTCAGCATTGCGGTGTTACGAATGCCGTCCCAAACCCCCGAACTATTCGGGAACAGCTCTTTTCAACTTGGACCATTCGCAAGATGGTTTTTCTGTCTCGGCCTGATGGGCTCTTCAGCATACTTCCTGGGGCTCGGGCTTGTGGAGGATGTTGCTACTGCCAGGGTGGTAGGTATTTATGTATTTATGGGTGCTGTCTACTACGTGATTAGAGGGCTTTTCAAGCGGGACCAGACAGCCAATGCCAGGAAGTACATTGATGAGGAGATCGATTCAGTAAGAATGATGAACAAAGTGCAAACCCGCAAAAGTTAAACATTTGTACACAAGTGTTTGACAGTATCTGAAGTCTGATGTAATTTAACCGCTGGTTAAATAGTAATCCAATGAACATATATTAAGCTTGGTTTTAAGTTTATTGAGCGTTCTTGTTAACCGTAAATGAAGGTCTTTTCTGTTTTCCCGGCTATCAAATTGGAATGGATAAAATGAAAAACTCAGGTACACACACCAACTTAATTGCACTGGCAATGGTTCTGTCGGGGTCGATGATGTTTGGCTCCTCTGTGATTTTTGCTGACGAGGATGATATCGACAGTCTGGTGCTTGAAGAGGTCATCGTGACCGCACAAAAAAGAGAAGCGAGTATGCAGGATGTACCCGTCTCAATGAGCGCATTTTCGGGTGTCGATCTGGAGAATATGGGCGTGGGGAGGTTGGAAGACTTCATTGGCATGACGCCCAATGTAAGCATTAATTTCAATGATTCCATACGTGCTACCGAAATCACTATTCGCGGTATCGTGTCAGATCCCAATAATGTTGGCATAGACCAGGCTGCCGGTGTATACGTAGACGGTGTCTACATGGCTCGTCCCACAACCATCAATACCGGCGTATACGACACGGAGCGCGTAGAAATATTACGCGGACCACAGGGGACAATATTCGGAAAAAATACTATTTCAGGTGCCTTGAGTTTCATCACCCGCTTGCCCTCGCAAACACCGGAATTTGAAGTTGTTGGTAATTTTTCCAACTTTTCCGGCAAACGCATTTATGCGATGGGAAATTTGCCAATTACTGATGATACTCTGGCTTTACGCGCTTCTGTGCAATATGAAAAAAGAGACGGTTACCTGAAAAATCTCGTGGGCCCAGACAACAATGATGCTGACAATGTCAATGGCCGTGTCAGTCTGCTTTATACACCGAATGAAAACCTTGAGTTTATTTTCCGGGCAGATGCTGCAAAAGACAGGACAAATCAGGGTGCGACGGAAGTCCTGGTACCATCGCCTATGTTCGAAGGCTGGCCATTTTTTACATCCCAGGATGATGACCCTTATGATCGTGTAATCAAGGACTCAGAGTCTTCATACCAGGATCGTGATCTATGGGGTACTTCGCTAGAAGTGAATTGGGATCTTGGGGCATCTACACTTACATCCATCACTGCATACAGGACCTTTGACTGGAATAATTTCCAGACTACAGATCACTCCGAGTTTGACATATTCGGTACAGGTATTGCGGAAGATGAGAGCCAGCTTAGCCAGGAGTTACGCCTGGCTTCAAATGATGGTGACAGACTGAACTATGTCGTGGGTTTGTACTGGTTCAAGCAGGATATGGATGCCGAGGCGACAGCCTGGGTTGGAGTTGATGCCTTTTCAGTGTTTGGCGCACCGCTTGGTTCAAACCCTGTCCCCGGCACAGGTTATATTGACATTACGACTGGTAATGAGAGCCTTGCCGGATTTGGGCAGTTAATTTATACCCTGACGGAAAAATTTACCATCACTGCAGGTTTGCGTTACACCACTGAAGACAAAGACATCACTCACGCACTGTTCGGTTCACCGGAGGGCGTATTTGTACCGACGGTTCCTGAGGTCAGTTTTGACCGGACAGATTCGGAATGGACCCCCATGCTGTCCCTGCAGTACTTTGTGAATGACGCTACGATGACATATTTTACTTTTTCAAATGGTTTTAAGGCAGGCGGCTATAATGCGTTTTCATTCAATCTTGTTCAGCCTGATGGAACACCGGCAGAGTTTGACCCGGAATATGTAGATAATTATGAGTTTGGTATCAAATCCACAATGGCTGGTGGGAGAGTACGCTTGAATGCTGCTGTCTTTTTTATGGATTACACCGACCTGCAGGTTAACCAGTTGATCCAGAATGATCAGGGTATTATTGATTTCAGAACTTCCAATGCTGCCGCAGCTGAATCAAAAGGCATTGAAATCGAGTTAGCTGCCATATTGGCTGAGGGACTTGATTTGACCATGGCATATGGCTATACGGATGCTGAATATACTGACTTTGCCGGTGCAACACCTGATGGACAGGATTTTACCGGCAACGACCTGGAACTGGCACCGAAGAACTCATTTAGTACATCCTTACAATATCGCACAGCAGTATCGGATAACTGGAATATATTTGCCAGAGGTGAGTATATTTACAGGAGTGCTCAATACTCAGATGCTGGTAACACTGAAGAAATTAAAGGTGATTCTTATGGCCTGCTCAACGGCAGGCTTGGTTTTTCTACACAGGATGATTCGATCGGTGTTAATTTCTGGGCACGAAACCTGCTGGATGAAGATTATGCAATTGTGCGTGGCTTCGGCAGTGGTGCATTTACACCTGGCGCAATTTTTCAGCGCCTGGGCACGGAGAGGACCTATGGCGTTGAACTCGCATACCGATGGGGGAAGTAACCCCCTGATGCCTTTCAGCGGCAAGTGTGAACTTGATCAAAAGCGGGGCCTTGGGCCCCGCTTTTGTTGGTGGAGTTGATAATCAAAAAAGGACAATGGAAAAGCCAATGAAAAGACTAGCTTTAGCTTGCGCAAAAGTGGTGGGTTTGATGGTAACCCTGGTGCTGATTGTAAGCCCGGTGGTTGGCGGAGAGTTGAGCGACGAGCAATTAGCGCAAATCGAGAAGGTCATTACCCGGATAAAAGATCAGGGGCATTACCCCGGTGTGTCTGTTCTGATCGACAAGGGCGGCGTTAGTATTTATTCCGCAGCCTTTGGCGAAACGGATATGGAGAACAGCTTAGCTGCCAGTGTAGATTCAGCATATCCAATTGGTTCGATCACCAAGTCGTTTACCGCGCTGGCTGCGCTGCAGTTGGTGGCCAACGGACAGTTGGATCTCGAAGCGCCGGTTAATCAATACCTGCATCACTTCACGGGCTCAGCTAAAGAAGTACGAATATGGCAATTATTGAACCACACTTCGGGTATTCCCAATTACACCAGTATTCCGATTGTCAAAGATCGACTGAAGCGTCAGAAGTTGAGCCGGGAACAGATGGTCGGTTTTTTTGCTGATTTACCTCTCCAGTTTGAGCCTGGAACACGGTTTAGTTATACGAATTCCGGTTTCTACCTTCTCGGCCTGATAATAGAGGAGGTGTCCGGCCTGAGCTACTATCAATACCTGCAGGAAAATGTCTGGAACCCGCTGGGGATGACCCGAACATATAGTGGTGATGATGAACAGCTGATCCCTGGACGGGTACGTGGTTATGAGTATGGGAGTGAAGGATTCAGCAACGCTTCACCCTGGCATTACCTGGTTCCTTTTTCTGCTGGCTCAATCATATCTACAGTCGCAGACCTGGCCCGCTATCGACACAGGGTTTTCACATCGGATGTGGTTGGCAAGAAGGTCCTGGATTTGGTTGTAAAGCAAGTACCAATGAAAAATGGTTCTCCCAACCCGTATACGCTTGGCGCGCTGATCAAATCAGATTTTCATGGCTACCAAAAATATTCTCATTCAGGTGAGATCTACGGCTTTTTTTCTGATCATGCCTACTATCCTGATGAGGATCTGACCATTGCCATACTCACCAACCATAAGGGTGCCGCACCCACACCGGTTGCGATGGAAAGGAAAATTGCCCGCATAGTGATAGGTTTGCCCGAGCTTGTTGCTAAAGACGTACAGTTGCCAACGGACGAATTATCACAATATGCTGGCAATTATTACCTTGAACCGCTTCAGTTTGGTCCCCCGGTATATGGTTTTGTAGTGACCGACGGGAAGTTGGGTATCAGCTTTGGCGGAGTTGACGCTGGTGGCCCGGTGTTGCCATTGCGCGCACAGGGCAATGACCAGTTTGTATCTGTACTGGATGATGAATGGCTTTTTACTTTTGTACGTGAGGGTGGCGAGATTAGTGGGTTTGAGTCGGTTGCTCGTGATGCAACATTTTTTGCGACACGCATGCAATGAATTACAAGTTAATCACTGTATCTTCTGCCAGCGCAAGAAATAATACTGCACTTCTTGTTTGTCTGTTGCTGCTATTCGTCACAGCATGTACAAACAACAAAACCGTGACCAATGCTACCCAGTTGCTTTCACCTTCTCAAATGGAACAAAGCCTGGAGTTGGTGATTGGTCATGTCAAGCATGCTCACCCGCAGACCGAGCGGGGATTGTCAGTGAATATGGAAAGAGCAATAGAAGTATTGCGGGCACGGACCAGCAAACCAATGGCAGAGGCTCAATTCGTTATTGGGCTCAATGGGGTTCTCGCGAAACTTCAAGATGGGCATTCCGA
>Ga0164313_10005809_pt1 | contig 10906 bp, 11 predicted proteins | sample GuaBasSedimGuay4_FD_113735 | JGI IMG/M metagenome (GOLD analysis project Ga0164313, IMG submission 113735) | Subseafloor sediment microbial communities from Guaymas Basin, Gulf of California, Mexico - Guay4, Core 4569-4, 0-3 cm | ecosystem: Environmental > Aquatic > Marine > Hydrothermal vents...
AATGCACATAGCACTAGATTTAGACGGCACTCTTGCCCACTATGATGGGTGGAAGGGGATAGAGCATATCGGGGAACCAGTACCTGCTATGCTAGAGAAGGTACGCGACTGGGTGGAGAAGGGGTATGTTATTACTATCTTCACTGCTCGAGTATCCGTTCCCGAAGAAGCACCAGATGCTAACCACCATATCTCTATGTGGCTAAGGAAGCATGACCTCCCAGCCTTTGAGGTAACAGCGATTAAGCACAAGAAGTTCACTATGTTTATCGACGACAGAGCTCACGGTGTAATAAAGAATGAGGGGACGTTTGTATGAAAAAGGGATCAGCAGAATACACTGAAGGGTGTAAAGAGAAGTACCTGGATAAGTGCGAGTGGACCAAGAAGAAGAAGGTCTGTGTAATGGGATGGGCCCACGGGAATATAGCAGATGCTATATATGCTAAGCTCATGTGTAAGGGGCACTACACCCAGGCCTTTGATATTGGCGAGCTTACCGTAGGCAGCCCACGTGCTGACTGGGACAGGTATGATACCTTCATCTTCAACAATGGAGAGACTCGCCTGGACTGGATAGAAGAGCAGGAGTATCACCGGATACAATCTGTGGTAGATAACTGCTTGACTAATACTATGATGACTACTAGTGAGATAGTAGACCAGACCATTGATACTCATGTTATAAAGACTATCATCTTTATAGGTAGCATGGCTCACAATCACGTTCTTAATGGCTCAGCACCCTACTGCGCAGCTAAGGCCGGACTGAACATGTTCGCCAAGTGTATAGGCTACGAGCTGGCTCCGAAGGGCTACAGGGTATTCTGTATCAACCCTAGCAACGTCCTTAATGCCCCTATGTCTGAAGAGACTATCAACGGGTTGATGAGGTATAAGAGTCTGAGCAGAGATGAGGCAGAGGCTTACTGGGCTGCTGAGTGTCCGCTGGGCACATTCCTTAGTAAGGATGAGATTGCTAACATCGTAGCTTTCTGTCTTACCCAGGAAGCCCGTTACCTCAGCGGAACGTCTATTGACCTAGCTGGAGGTGGGCGATGAAGACTCAGGAAGATGTACTCAGGAATGCTCTCAAGATGCTAGAGGAGAAGCAGAAGGAGTATGGAGATGCTCCTAATACCATCGGGCCAGTCCTCGATGCTATGTTCCCTCACGGGCTTATGGTACAGGGCAGGGATGAGTTCGCTCAGCTTGCCACCTTTATGAACTGTATAGCGAAGCTCAACCGCTATGCTCAAAATATGGGAGGGGGCGGTGGTCACGGTGACTCTGCTCTTGACTTGGTCAACTACGCAGCGATGCTATATCAAAGGACTTTCGATGACTCCAAATAATGTATTCTTTATAGGTGCACCCAAGTGCGCTACAACTACTCTATTCACCCTCTTTAGAAACAGGAAGGATGTCTTCATCCCTGAGGTCAAAGAGACAATGCACTTCATTAAGGACTACTGGAAGGGGGATGAGGGGTACTTCAAAACGCTGGAGAATAAGGGGGACAAACCACTCCTCGACTTCCAGCCGAATCACTGCCTTTATCCATACGTTCCCGAACGTATCAAGAGAACTCTTGGGGAGTTTAAGTCAGTCCTCATAGTGAGAGACCCCATTGAACGGGCTTACTCAGAGTTATGCCATTTTAACAATATGCGCCCTGGGAGAGGCCATCCTGACTTCGACTTCGCTATGGAGTGGAACATGGATAACTATGACCCGAACCTATTTGATTATGAAGGGGACTATATGATGCAGGCCGACCCTCGCGGAGGTTGCTACAGACCGAACTTCATCGAGAACGGGGCTTACATCAACCACATCAACAGGTTTGGAATAAAGAACACCATTGTGATGAACTACGACTCGCTCATAGCTCATAAGATGGACTCTGCCAACCACCTCTGTGAGCTTCTCGATATGGAGCCATTCGGAAAGGGCACTATGTTCCCTTGGAGGAACAAGCAGACTGACGATGGAGCCTTCAAGCCCTCGACAGTGAAGAAGATGAGAGAGTTTTACAAACCCCTAAATGATAGTCTTAGTGCCCTAGTAGGTGCCGACTTCGAAGAAATCTGGTATGGAGATGAAGAATGATAACAATAGTATTCGACACAGAGACCACTGGTCTCATTCGCCCCGAAGCAACCGACCTGAGCCAGCAGCCTTATATCACAGAGATATTCTGCTTAAAGGTTGAGGAGTCTATAGTGGATGACAAGAGGGCATTCAAGGTCATAGACCAATTCGAACACCTCTTGCATGTTCCTGTTCCGCTGAGCAAGGAGATCACCAAGATCACCGGGCTTACAGATGTTATGCTATCGCATGAACCTACCTTTGGATCAATCTTCCCAAAGCTGGCTGAGTTCTTTCACGGATGTCACCGGATGGTAGCCCACAACATGTCCTTCGACAGGCAGATGCTGTCTAATGAAATAGATAGGACAGGGATGCGGCATCACTTCCCTTGGCCTCCTCAGCATATCTGTACAGTGGAAAAGAGCATGGCAATACAGCAGCGACGAATCAACTTACAGAAGCTACATGTACACTTCTTCGGTGATGAGTTCCCTGATGCTCACAGAGCAAAGAATGATGTGATGCCTCTCTACAGGTGCTACAAGGCTATGGTGAGAAAAGGGATGATACTATGATCCACCTCGCTTTGAAATCAGAGTATAGCTTCAAGAAAGCTCTGCTTCCGATTAGCGAGGTACATAAGTATGTTGTTGACGGGTATGTTGGTATCGCAGATATCAACAATACCTACGGGCACGTATCGCTACAATTGGAAGCAAAGAAACATGGCTTCACCCCTATCTATGGGGTGAGGCTACCAGTCGTGAAGGATGGCTGGAAGCTACAAACTTGCCAGCTCTATAATGTCTTCATTGCTAAGAACTATGAAGGCCTCAAAGAGATATACAGGCTGACCCAAACAGCTTGGGAGCAGTTCTATTACTTCCCCAGGCTGACTAATAGCAACCTGATGGACATTAGTGATAATGTTATAGTAATTGCTCCTAGTGCTATGGGAGACTACCAAGCAGTAGGGCAGGGATGGCCTATTCCGCTGCGAGGGACTCCACTGGCTATAGATAACAACAGCTATGCCAACGTCGAAGACAAACTTCCCTACCAGCTTATGGCTGGGGCTAGGAGGCAAGGCAAAGGCTACTCTTACAATTTCGAGGATGCTACTTATCCTCAACATGTGATGAGTGGCCCTGATTGGCTGGCTGAGTATGATGACCCTCTAGCTGAAGCTAATACCCTGCTGGTAGCTAAGAGCATCGAGAAGTTTGATATACCTCGGGCTGATATGGTTAAGTGGACAGGTAGTCATGATATAAGGACTGAGTGCCTTATGGGCATTGACAAAGTCCCTTGGAGCCAGGAGTATAAGGACAGGCTCGATTATGAGCTGGAGCTTATTGAAAGCAAGGGGTATGTTGATTACTTCCTTATTACTGCTGATATGATTAAGCATGCTAAGAAGTCTATGTTAGTTGGGCCAGCCCGCGGAAGCTCCGCAGGCAGCCTTGTCTGTTACCTGCTCGATATTACGGAGGTAGACCCCATTGAGCACAAACTCATCTTTGAGCGATTCATTGATATTAACCGATTCGACCTTCCGGATATTGATTGCGACTTCCCAGACTACAAACGAGACGCTGTCGTTAAATATCTTAAACACAAGTATGGGCGAGATAAGGTTATGTGCCTCGCTAACATCAACCGACTCAAAGCCAAGTCTGCAATCGGAGAGTTTGTTAAGGCTCTTGGAATACCTTCTTATGAAGCTGATGGAGTTAAAGGTGCCATTATCGAAAGAAGCTCAGGCGATGCTAGAGCAGCAATGCAAATTGCAGATACCTTTGAGACAACAGAGCCAGGCAGGGATTTTATTGCTAAGTATCCTGCAATGGCTCTGGTCTCACGAGTTGAAGATCACGCCGCCCATGCAGGAAAGCATGCTGCCGGCATCCTTGTCTCAACACTACCTCTATGCAACTACGCTTCTCTCAACCCTCGTGATGAAGTAGTGATGCTGGATAAGAGGGATGCTGAAGAACTTAACTTGCTTAAGGTAGACTGCCTTGGCTTAAGGAACTTGAGCATCCTAGAGGGAGTAGCAGAGCAGATAGGGATGGAGTACAAAGCCTTCTATGACCTTCCGCTTGATGACGAGAAGACATATACACTCTTCAATGCCTTGCGGCTTAATGGAGTCTTCCAGTTCGAGGGACAGGCTCTTCAAATGATCGTTAAACAGATGGGGGTTAGAAACTTCAATGACATATCTGCTATTACTGCTCTTGCTCGTCCTGGCGCTCTTAACTCTGGTGGTGCTGCGCGTTATGTTAAGTATGTCACGGGAGTTGAAGAGCCAACGTACCACTCTGATGTACATAGAAAGATCACAGAGAGCACTTTTGGGATTGTCGTCTATCAGGAACAGATGATGGAGATAGCCAGAGAGTGCGGAGGGCTAAGCTGGGCTGATGTACAGACTCTCCGTAAGGCTGCTTCTAAGTCTATGGGCGACGAGTTCTTTGGTAAGTTTAGAGACCAATTCATTAACGGAGCAATGGAGAATGATTATGACGAAGACACTGCGAAAGCACTATGGTCCGACATTTCAAGTAGTGGCTCATGGAGCTTCAATAAGTCTCATGCTGTATCTTATGGGCTCGTTAGCTACTGGACAGCTTGGGCCAAGGCTAATCATCCAATGGAGTTTGCTGTTGCTAACCTTAACCATACTTCAGACCCTGACTCTGGTCGCAAACTACTCAGAGACCTCATCAAGAATGAAGGGTTTGACTACATACCTGTCGATCCAGACCTGTCAATTCTCGGTTGGAGCTTCGATGGCAACACTCTCATTGGTGGCCTTACTAACATAAAAGGAGTTGGAGATGTTAAAGCGAAGACGATCATATCAGCCAGGACTAATAACAAGCCTCTTTCTGCGTCCTTATTCAAGCTGCTCACCAGCCCAGAAACTCCTTATGATATCTTGTTCCCTGCAGATCATCACTGGGGTCATCTTTATCGTGATCCTGTTAGTTACGAGCTAGAGAGCAAGCCTGTCTTTATAGAGAGCATTGATGGGAAGGGTGAATACCTGTTCATTGGCGTACTGGTTGATCGTAACCTCCGCGACCTGAACGAGCAGGTGTTCTTAGAGAAGCGTGGAGGGACTCGCATCGAAGAGTACACTCAGTATCTGAACTTCAAGCTAGAAGATGATACTGATATGATCAGTTGTAAGATTGATCGCTACAAGTATGATGCTATAGGAAAGAGCATAGCAGAGACTGGTAGGCTAGACAAGGATTGGTACCTGGTCAAGGGCACAATAACATCCGACTGGAGAATCATCCAAGTGAAAGAGATAGTTAATTTGAATCAATACTTTGGAGTAGAAATAGCATGAAATTTATATTCGTAACAATGAAGCACGAAAGCAAGCCAATCTGTATCAATGCTGATAAGATTGAGTGCTTGCTGCCACTTGATACAGGGTGTAGGATTACCTTCCCCTATCTGGACAGGTCAGGTGACATCTGCGTGATGGATGTCGAGGAAACATTGGCTAACATTCTAGGGCAGATTCCATCATGAAGACTACACTATACAAGCAAGATGTTACTGGGGAAATCCGCGAGTGGACTATTGAGAAGCTTGATGATGAATCCTATATCATAGAATGGGGTCTCCTGGGAGGCTCTCTACAGGAGAAGGTTGAGTATGTAGAAGAGAACCAGTCTGGCCGTAATCTAGGCGAGCAGATGATGATGCGTATGGCTTCTCGGATTGGTAAGCGTAGAGACCAGGGCTACGTTAATAGCATTGAAGAGGCTGAGAAGCCAGTAACTAATGCTATCAATATGCCTCGCCCTATGCTTGCCCAGAAGTATAAGGAATCACTGATACCAGATAAGTTCTTGATTCAATATAAGTACGATGGCAATCGGTGTGTAATCACCAAGAAGGATGGGAAGGTCTTTGGATACTCCCGTAATGGGAAGCTGTTCAAGAGCATTGATCACATCCTTAATGCTGCTAGGGATATACCAGAGGGTACGTTCCTGGATGGAGAGCTTTATCACCACGGGACTCCGCTTCAGACGCTGCGATCATGGATAGCCAAAGACCAGACGGAGAGTAACAACCTGGTCTACATGTGCTACGACATAATGATGAAAGCTAGCACTGTCTTCCGCCGTGGCTCTCTGGAGAACCTGGACTTACAGTCACCTATCCTCTATGCTCCAACTATCCTGTGCCACGAGAAGGAGGATATTCAACACTACTTCCGATTGGCTCGCTCAGAGGGGTACGAGGGTCTGATTGTAAGAGACCTGTTTTCAAACTATGAGGATGGTAAGAGGAGCAAGAGCTTGGTTAAGGTGAAGGAGTGGCACTCAGCGGAGTTCCTTGTTACTGATGTTGTTGCGAGCAAGGATGCTTGGGGTGTACTAAAGTGTATAGATGATAGTGGCAGAGAGTTCAAAGTCTCCGCGCCTGGGTCAATACCAGAGAAGACCAAGACCCTTATCAACAAGGAGCTTTACATCGGGAGGATGGTCACTGTAGAGTTTGCCAACCTTACGGTGGAGGGAATTCCTTTCCATCCTGTCGCTATCTCGTTTCGAGTCGGCGCGGAGTAGCGGTGGATACACCTCTCTGCAGCTCCCCTACGCCTCGGAGGGCGATTTTAGGGGGTAGGGTGAGTAAAGGGTAGGGGTAAAATAAAATCGCTTAGAACGGCTTAGGGGAGCTTCAATCAAAGATTGGGGCTTTCTTTTTGTTCCTCTTTTCCCTCTGCTTACGCATATAGTCTTCAAAATTGTACTTCTGGAGGTCAAATCTATCAACTAGTTCATCGACAGTATCATCAATATCATCCTTGCCGACTTTAATTGGGCTCTTATTCTCCTCATTAAAGGCAGCACCTAGTCTGCTTCCACCGATGATCTCATCTATGCCTGTAAGCTTACCAGAGCCTTTGCGCCACTTGTTGGCTGCTCTTAGCCCTTGCTGAGTACTGGAGTTGCCCATAAGAGGGTCGAGTATTCCCTTCACTGCTCCCTCTGGAGCGATACCAGGGAAGTTGCGAACAAACTCTCTGAAGCCACCAACATTAGATATTTCATTCTTGCGACCAACAGTCCTAAGACCCTGCTCAGCAACCTCTTGAAGTGGGCCTTTGCCTGGCAACCATTGACCCTTGCCTCCTATGCTCTTGACGGCATTGATAAGGTTCTGTGGAGAGAACTGACCTATATCTCCAGCAGCCTCTGCGGATGCCCTAGTAAGAGCAAGCACCTCAGGGTATTTCATATCTAGCTCAGCTATTGTGCTCTTGATCTGATCAGGCAAGTCCCTGCGATACTCAGAGATAGCATCAGTCACTATGTTGGCCATCTTAGTCTTGTCGTTTGAAGTGGCCTTTGTGAGGTAGGTGTTCAGGACCTTATCAATCTCATCATAGTACACCCCAGCCTCATCAGGGTGCTTCTTGATGTTCTTGATATGAGCATTGATGTCTCGTATCATATTCTTCATCATAGCTTCGCCATCTTCACTTCTGATGACTCGTCTGCCGTCGGTTAGAATATCCTTCATACGGTCGATGTTAAGGTCAGCATTATCAACCTGATTCCAGGCTGCTCGATATGCCTCTTGGAAGCCTTCCTTGACTTGGTTAACAGCCTCTCTGCCATGCTTCGTAATCTTAGCACCAGGGAGCTTAGCAATATTGACAGCAGCCATATGCCACATCTTCTCCGCTGAGTTCTCGATGAGATCCATAGCAGGAGAGACACCAGGGATAAAGTTCTTGATAGCCCTGTCCAGACCTCGGAGGAAACCTCCATCGCTAGCATGACGCATAGATAGGCTAGTGCCCTTGTCCATAAGCTCTCTAGCTCCAGGCACTAACTTGGCTCCATCTATGAGCTTGCTACCAGCTTTAATAGCACCTAGTCCTGCTATACTAGCAAGCATATCAGAGCCAGCATTCTCAACTCTGTTCTCTCCCTCGCCTGGCTTTCTAACAGCAGCCATACCACCTGAAGCTAGTATATCAGCAATGAGGGGAGCAGCCTTTCCTAGCTTGGGAATATACTTAGCACCCTTTAGGAGAGCGCCACCTGGAGCAGCTAGCTGGGCTATCTCAGACAGGCCTTCACCTACTGCTACTCCCGCAGGATGAGCCTCTCCTAGTGCTGCATAGCCTTCCCCAGGAGCAAATTGACTATCTTGATAGTCGTCTCCTTGGGCAAACTCCTTGACACCTTCGACAAGGTCATGAGTCTTCTTACCAGCGCCAATCAGCAGCGACTCAAAGAAACTAGTGTCCTCAGCGATAAGCTTTTGGTACTTAGCAATAAGCTCCTTGCGCTTCTGCTCAGGAGTCTTAGCAGCCTCAAGACCTTCATTGATCTCGTCTGCGGTAGTTGTTTGCCAGGCCATGATTTAATCCTCCACCCATTTTTGGAAAGTTCCATCAGGCATAATCCTATATTTATTACCAGACTTAGGATGCGTGAAGTCCATAAAGTCTTCAACAGCCGTAGGCATTGGAAGACCCCTGGACTCAGCAGTCTTTCTCTGCTGGTTGACAAGAGTGCGATAGGAGTTCGCCATGTTAGCAACAAACAGCCCTTCTGGTTGACCAGGAATAGGCAGCTGTCTATCCATCTTATCCTGCTCAGCCGCAGATACTTGAGCTCCACGAAATGCGTAGGTAATCTGGTTACTAATCATCATAGACAAGGAGAGAGCCTGCATACCTTCGTCTGTAATAGGCTTGCCAACCAAGTCAAGAGCAGCGTTAAGTAGTGCTGAAGGCAAAGCCTTGCCAGAACGAGCTGAAGATATCCAGCCCTCAATACCAGTAACACCTGTATTGCCAGTAGCCATAACATCGCGAAGTCTAACCAGGTTATCCAACGCAGCCTGAGTAGCAGCAATCTTGCCAGCTTCTTCCGCTGTGGGCTTGTGGCCCCAGGTCCAATCTTCAGGAGCATCACCCTTCTTCAGCCGGACAGGAGGGTTAACAGGATTCTTGTCCTTGTCAACTACATAGTCGGATGACTTGAAGTAATCATCTCCAACGTTGACAGTAGTGCTAGCTCCAGGAGCAGGAGGCTTAGTAGAGCCTAGCAAGTCAAGACCTTTCTTCTGAAGAGTCTCGTTGCCGCTACTTACCATAGCATGTACTTGGCTCTTCCATCGCTCCAGCGGAGTAGGCTCTTCAGGGAATGGGGTGTCGGAATTTTCAGTAAGAGCAGCAGCAGGAGACTTGCCCTGCCTCTCTAGCTCAGCAAAACGATTCTTCCACCAATCCTCATCAGCATTGCCCTCATCCCTCTTCAGCTTATCATTCAAGAGACGGAATGCTGTACTAACATTCTCGCTGCTATTAGGATCATTTTGGTCTTTGAATAGACCTAAGAAACCAGCCATGTTAACCTCCCATCAAACCTTGAAGATAGTTATTGTTGATATTATCCATCCGACCGCGAGGAGTCTTGTCACGCTGAGCTTTCTTGATCTGATTCATCATACCAAATAGGCCAGTAGTACCATTGTACTCGCTCATGTCCTTATATTCCTGGGCAGGAGTACCACCAGAGGATTGAGGCAAGGAGTTCAACCTATCCAGAACTGGCATAGGCGATGGACCAGTAGTACCTTCCGCTGAAGGAGGTGGATTGGTGCCAGCACTCATAGGCTCAGTCATAAGCCCTGGAGGATTTTGCTGCTCACTCATCATCCCTGAGACTTGACCCATGCCTTGGCCTCCTCCCATTCCAAGGTTCATGCCGCCACCACCGCCGGAGCCACCAATCATCTCCATTATCATTGGTAAAAATTCCCACATAATCACATACTCCCACTGCCGGACGTTGAAACTCCCCAACCACTAGACTTGCCTCTAGAAGTGCCTTCGGTCAGAACAGTAGGATCACCCATGTTCTGAGCATAGTTTTGCTGATTCTGCCATGGGCCTTGCATTGCTTGCATCCAAGGAGCCATATAGCCCATAGACAAGTTCTGCATAGTAGGCATATAATTTGTACCATACTGCTGGGATTGGTTAGCACCAGAGACCATTTGCTGAGCTCGGTTCAGATCATTCTGACGGTTGGAGTCAGCTTGCTGAGCAATACCCATCTTCCAGTCCATGTCCCGACCATAGTTGCCTTCTCGAATACCCATCTCATTAAGGTTCTGATCTTGCATACCTTGTTGATTGGTCATAGCATTCTGCATAGCATGACGAGAGCTTCCGCCCTGGCCCATCCCAGTAGCAGCTAGGTCATTCATGCTGGTACGAGCATCCATATTCTCATTAGAGCCTTGACGCATAGCATCTACGAGGGGGTCAGCATAGGTATTACCAGGGCCACCTATGATGTTTGAGTACATCTTTGACTGATTACTTTGCTGGGGGTTAGCCATAGCATCATAAATCATATCATTGTAACGAGAGGTATCGCCATAGGCTCCACCTGCTTGCTGACCCTGAGCACCCTGCATACCTTGCCCGTAAATCTGATTCATCTGCTGCTGCATCTGAGGCATCATGCCAAAGCCCATATTGGCATAGGGCTGCATCTGGTTATAGCCCTGGCCCATATCGCCATACATGTTCTTATAGTGCTGCCCACCAAATACATCCTGGCTCATATTACTACGAGAGGATGATTTGCTCTTGTTAAATCCTAGTGAACCTGCAATGTCCATCATACTACTCCTATTGGAATCCACACACCATCAATAACAACATATAAACCTTTTGCTGGTATCTCTGGTAGTATGGCTATACTAAAAAATCTTACCATCCCATCTTGAATCTTTGTAGGCA
>Ga0164313_10005810_pt1 | contig 10904 bp, 7 predicted proteins | sample GuaBasSedimGuay4_FD_113735 | JGI IMG/M metagenome (GOLD analysis project Ga0164313, IMG submission 113735) | Subseafloor sediment microbial communities from Guaymas Basin, Gulf of California, Mexico - Guay4, Core 4569-4, 0-3 cm | ecosystem: Environmental > Aquatic > Marine > Hydrothermal vents >...
GCACATCTGAATCTGAACCGTGTTCTATTTCCAACAAATTACGGGCATCCTGCCAAACCGGAGCCAGTTGAGCGGCCGTCAATACTTCACTGCCGATCAGGCTGGAAAGCAGTTCACCTTGCGCGAGTAAAAGCGCTTTTTGTGCAGGCTTGAGTTCGGAGCCGGGCACCGGCAGCACCTCTCGCATACCGTTCCAGAAATTTTCGAAACCCGTTGACGGCGTTAAGCCAAGCGCATCATACAATTGCAGATGTTTTTCTCTCAATTCCGACATTATCCTGTCGAATTCCCCCGTTCCGGAACCTTCTGTCAACCGGGTCAACAGGTTGGTCGTTCCTGACAAGGCGGAAACCACGACCATGACACGCTTCCCGCCAGCCAGGTTCAGACGCACCTGTTCACAAATGGTGGACCAGCAATCTGCGGAACTGACACTGGTTCCCCCGAATTTCATCACGATCCATGGGCTGTCGTTTTGCATGTTCACATTCTTTTCCTTTCCCAATACAAAAATACTAAACAAAAACACCAAACGAAAACGGCCTCCGCTTGGGAGGCCGTTTTAATCTTTAGCTCAATGCGGAATCAGGCGGTAATTGACGCCCTCATCTTTCGCAATGCATTGGCCTCGAGTTGCCGGATGCGCTCAGCAGAAACTTCATAACGATTGCCGAGTTCCTGCAAGGTCATCTTATTTTCCTGCAGCCAGCGGCTGCGAATGATGTCCTGGCTGCGTTCGTCCAGTTCATCCAGACCCGCATACAGCAGGTTGTTGTTATAAGTCGTCAAATCCTCCGATTCGGTTTCCACCTGGGGATCTCTGGACTGGTTTTTCAGGAAAGCAGCCGGAGCTACATAAGGCATATCGTCATCGGCGTTGGGTGGCAAATCGAAACCGATATCCTGGCCGGAAAGACGGGATTCCATTTCAAGTACTACTTCAGGTTTGACACCCAAATCCTTTGCCACGGCATGGACTTCTTCGTAGCTCAGCCAGCCCAGACGTTTTTTCGACTTCCTGAGATTGAAAAACAGTTTGCGTTGCGCCTTGGTGGTTGCCACCTTGACGATGCGCCAGTTGCGCAGGATGAACTCATGCATCTCGGCGCGAATCCAGTGCACGGCAAAAGATACCAAGCGTACACCGTGATCGGGATCAAACCGCTTGACGGCTTTCATCAGGCCGATATTGCCTTCCTGTATCAGGTCACCCAGAGCCAGCCCGTAACCGGTGTAGCCTTTGGCCACATGCACGACGAAACGCAAATGCGCCAAAACCATTCTCCGGGCCGCTTCAAGTTCGTCTTCGTCACGAAACTGGCGAGCCAGTGACTGCTCTTCTTCCAACGTGAGAATAGGAACTTTGTTAACCCCCTGGATATATGCATCAAGACTCCCGGTGGATGCGGGAACCATCAGGTGGCTCGGTACTAATTCTTTGCTCATTAATCCTCCTTGGGCAGCAGGCGAGTTTAGCATATTCCTTACAATTAAAGCCAGCACAACCCCTCTCGGGATCTGCCGGAACGCATCCTCGTCAATACCGCTTTATGTCTAAACTGGAAATTTAGACAAATCCTGGCCGGATATGTTCCGCACCAAAAAAACACTATTGAATCAGTGTGATATCTAATATTAACATAAATTAATATATATTACATCCGCCCCAGCATTCCACTCACTTTCAATTGGCGCAAATAGCGCTGAACCGAAACCCAGGCACCAAGCAGGCCCAGGACACCGCCGCCAAGCAAAACCAGGGCTGCATGAACAAAACCCAGACCCTTGAAATCAGGGCTGCTGCCATAAGCATCGAGCAGATCTTCCAATGGCTGCTGCAGATAAAGTACAGAGATACCGAGAAGCACCAGGGCAAACAATGCGCCGAGGAGCCCATACCAAAAACCGGAATACAGAAATGGCTGACGGATGAAGCTATTACCTGCACCAACCAGGCTCAGGACCTGAATTTCTTCAGACCGGTTGGCTACGTCGAGGCGAATGGTATTGGCTACGACCACGAATACCGCCAGCGAAAACATCACACTGAGGACCTTTACAAACGCTTCGCCAAGATCGAGCAAGCCGGACAGCCTTTGCAACCATTTGTGGTCAACCTGGACAACATCCACTGCATCCTGCGTCTGCAGCCAGTCGTCCAGCGTAACGACAATCATGCCAAGTTCTTCGTTATCCTGCGGCCTGGGTGTAACCAGCAATACCCACGGAAGTGGGTTTTCATCAAACAGGTCAAGCACCTGGCCAAAACCGGACGCTTGACGGAACTCATCCATACCCTGTTGGGGAGATACGGTCTCAACCGATGCATCCGGCCTGTCATCGATCATACGGGCCAGCTCGGCAGCCCCTTTTTCACCGACATCGTTATGCAGAAACACCGTGATCGCCCCCCACTCATCCTGCTGCAGGTCGAGCCCGCTAAGATTATTGACAGCCAGGTACAAGCCCAGGGGCAAAACCATGGCAATACCCAGCACCAGTACGGTCATCGTCGTCGCCAGGCGGTGGCCCAGAAGAGTACCCAGGCTTGAGAAAAAACTGTAAAGCTGGCGTCGAGACCAGGCTCGCAACCGCCTTTTGACTAACTCAGCCCGCATATTGCTCACCCTGCCCCGCCCCTGGAAATAACAGCAGGAATATCATCGATCAGCCGACCGGCGGAAAGCACCAATACACGCTGGCCCATTGAGCGGATCAGTGTCAGGTCATGGCTTGCGATCAACACGGTGACACCTTGTCCGTTGAGCTGCCTGAACAGGCTAAACAGTTCTTTGGATAGCTGCGGGTCCAGATTACCGGTCGGCTCATCCGCAAGCAGGACAGGCGGCATACCGACAATAGCCCGGGCGACGCCGACGCGTTGCTGCTCTCCTCCTGACAGCATCGGGGGCCACATTTTTTCTTTGCTTTGTAAACCGACTTTGTCCAGTACAGCCCTGACCCGCTTGCGGATATCCGAGTAACGCATTCCCGCGATCATAAGCGGCAGGGAAACATTATCGAATACCGTTTTGTCACTGAGCAATTTGTGGTCCTGGAATATCATTCCGATCTGGCGCCGGACCTGCGGTGTCAACCGTGGAGATGTTTTGCTCAGATTGCGGCCATTTACCACCACTTGCCCGCCTGTTGACTGTTCCAGCATCAGGATCAGCCTTAACAGGGTGCTTTTGCCGGCTCCCGAGTGGCCGGTGAGAAACACCATCTCACCGGCATCAATGTGAAAATTCACATCAAGCAGTGCGCTCGCACCTCCCGGATACCGTTTGCTGACATGTTCAAAAGTAATCACTCGCAATCAGCCGGTATCAAATCATTTTTCGAAAGATTATCAGCGCCCCCGCCTGCTTCGACTCCTGGAAGAGTGTCTCTTCCCACCACCACGGCCGCCACGGTCAGGACGCCTGGGTGCGGGTGGCGCTCTTTTAAGTTCAGGTAACTGCTCCGGATCACTCTGCTCCACCGGTATCGTGTAGCCGATGAAGGCCTCGATTTCAGGTAAATGGAAGGCATAGTGTTCGCAGGCAAAACTAATGGCTTCACCGGTCGCTCCGAGCCGGGCCGTACGCCCGATGCGATGCACGTAGTCGGGTGCATCCTGCGGCAGGTCGAAATTAATGACATGGGTGACATCCGGGATATGAAGCCCGCGCGCCGCCACGTCCGTTGCCACCAGAATCGGAATTTCACCATCATGGAAACGGCGCAACAAAGTCTGCCGTTTTTTCTGGGGCACGCGCCCCGAAATGGCCGCAGCATGGAACCCGTTGGCGTTGAGTGTCCGCTCTACAAAATCGGTTGCGTGGCGTGTATTGGTGAATACCATGATCCGGCCACCCTCGTACTTGCGTAGCAAGCCAGCAAGCAATGGGAGTTTTTCTTCATTGGCCGGGTAGTACACCGACTGGTGAACGTTTTCCGATGTGATTCTTTCTGCTTCCACCTTGAGCAATTCAGGCTCGTTCATGTGCTCATAGGCAAGTTCCAGTACACGTTGCGACAGCGTTGCGGAAAACATAAGGCATTGCCGCTGATCCAGGGGCGGCAATCTCCGTAGTACATATCGAATGTCCTTGATAAACCCAAGGTCAAACATCCGGTCAGCCTCGTCCAGGACCATCACTTCAATGGAACGCAGGTTGAAAACATGCTGTTTGAAATAATCAATAATTCTTCCCGGCGTCCCAATCAGGATGTCGACGCCATCTGCAAGAGTTTTACGCTGCTTCTCGTAATCGACACCACCATAGGCAAGGCCGAAACGAAGGCCGGTATCCCTCCCCAGCAGCGTTGCATCCTTGTGGATCTGAATAGCCAGTTCCCGGGTGGGTGCGAGTATCAGAGCGCGTGGATTTTTTCCTGGTGTCTCCGGGGCGTTCTTGAGTAGTCGTTGAAAGATAATCAGCAGGAACGCCGCCGTTTTGCCGGTTCCCGTCTGAGCCTGTCCTGCGACGTCATTTCCCTGCAGTCCGGTTGGCAATGTCAATGCCTGGATCGGGGTGCAGTACGTGAACCCGGCCCCGGACAGGCCTTGTTGCACGGACGGCAACAAATCAAGAGAAGAAAAGGCCAGATCACTCAGGGGATTACTTGTTTTATTGTCGGACATCATCCATTCACTCGTTTATACCCGGCATACTTACCGAAAACCGGGAAAATCTTAAAAAAAAGAGGCAAGAGGGCTTGAAATTTAAAGTGGGCGCCTTGAAATCGTTTGCAGTTCTTTGAAATAACGGTCCCGGCCTCGGGCGTTGCCGCACCTGGCTTCCCGTTCCTTGTTTCGGAACCTGAATTAGACCATATTAACCGTGCTGTTACTTTTGTACCAGTAACAAGACGATTGAAATCTGGAGAATGAATGTGAGTGAAAAAATTACGCACGTCACCGATGGCAGTTTTGACCAGGAAGTGCTTAATGCAAACGGCCCTGTCCTGGTGGACTACTGGGCGGAATGGTGTGGGCCCTGCAAAATGATCGGCCCGATCGTAGAGGAAATCGCTGAAGAATATGGCGACAAATTGAAAGTAACCAAGTTGGATATAGACAGCAATAACAAAACTCCAAGGCAGTACGGCATCAGAGGTATACCAACCCTGATGATTTTCCGTGACGGCAAAGTCCAGGCGACCAAAGTGGGCGCACTGACCAAGGGTCAACTGAAGGCGTTCGTCGACGAAGTCGTGTGATCAACATTGCGGCGGTGCCACCAGCGGGCACGGCCGCCTTGTTTTTGATTGGTAAACCTGTACACCTTTAATTTTAGCCTGAAGGAGTACAATACTGGACGCACCTTCCTTATCGTGCTAGTTTTAACTTATCTGTAGCCGGGTCCTCCGCCCGGCATATAAAGACTTCCCTGTTTTATAAGCCAGCACATTGGTACAAGAACGCTGGTCAGGCTTAAAAAGGTTTCCACATATTCGGCAATTTGCTGTGGACAGCGGACAAAAATCATTGAAATTCGGGCCATTGAAGTCCCGGCCCCTGGTCGAATTAACAGCTCCATAAATCCATAAAACATTTAATTTGTACTGAAAAGGCACAGCCCTCAAATAGAGCTATATTTATATGAACCTTACCGATCTCAAGCAAAAACCCGTCACCGAATTGGTGGAAATTGCTTCTAAAATGGGCCTTGATAACGTCGCGCGCTCCAGGAAGCAGGACGTCATATTTGCCATTCTCAAAGCACACGCTAAGAACGGCGAGAGCATTTTTGGCAACGGCGTAGTCGAAATCCTGCAAGACGGCTTTGGATTCCTAAGGGCGGCAGACAGTTCCTACCTCGCTGGCCCTGATGACATTTACGTGTCCCCCAGCCAGATTCGCCGCTTTGCGCTGCGTACCGGCGACATGCTCGCCGGTAAAATCAGGCCACCCAAGGATAGCGAACGATATTTTGCGCTGCTCAAAGTTGAGGAAATCAACTACGAGTCCCCTGATGCAGCCAAGCAAAAGATCCTGTTCGAAAACCTGACGCCGGAATTCCCGACCAAACAGTACACGCTGGAACGGGGCAACGGCAGCACTGAAGATATCATGGCAAGAATCATCGACCTGGCTGCCCCGATTGGCAAGGGCCAACGCGGACTGATCGTGTCACCGCCTAAAGCCGGTAAAACCATTATGTTGCAGAATATCGCAACCAGTATCCGGGCCAATTATCCGGATTCCAAAATGTTCATCCTGTTGATCGATGAACGTCCCGAGGAAGTGACCGAGATGAAACGGTCCGTGGATGCGGATGCAGAAGTGATTTCCAGCACCTTTGACGAACCGGCTTCACGCCATGTACAGGTGGCCGAAATGGTGATCGAACGCGCCAAGCGGCTGGTTGAGCACAAACTTGACGTGGTCATCCTGCTCGACTCAATCACACGCCTGGCCCGTGCTTACAATACGGTCGCCCCATCTTCGGGCAAAGTCCTGACCGGCGGTGTCGACGCCAATGCCCTGCAAAGACCCAAACGATTCTTCGGCGCCGCCCGAAATGTGTCGGAAGGCGGATCTCTCACCATCATCGCCACCGCCCTGGTCGACACCGGCTCCAAGATGGACGAAGTCATTTACGAGGAGTTCAAGGGCACCGGCAATATGGAAATTCACCTGAGCCGTCGCATTGCCGAGCGCCGCACCTATCCCGCCATTGACATCAATCGCTCCGGTACACGCCGCGAGGAACTGATGATCGATCCTACCCAACTGCAGAAAATGTGGATTCTAAGGAAACTGCTGCACCCGATGGATGAAGCACAGGCCATCGAGTTCATGCTGGACAAGTTGAAATCCACCAAGACCAACAAAGAATTTTTCAACTTCATGAAGCGCTGATCTGATAGGAAATTGTAACGATTTCCAGCTATGATAGTAGGGTCGGAACGAATCGGGCAGATGCCCTGCTGAGATTCGGGATCAATTCCGACACATCCAGGATTTCTTTCGGCCGGAGATGCCGCCAACCGGGACCAGACCGGTTCGGTTAACTACTATTACTGAAGAGAAAATAATGCAAACATCAGATTCTGCTTCCACGCAACGAGTCAAGTCCCCACTCATCCGTTCAACCCTTTCCGGAATTACCTTCCTGCTGTTCACACTGATGACACCAATGGTCTTCGCAGCACCTGAACTGGTCATCAATGAAATCATGCAGAACCCCTCGGCCGTTTCCGACTCCGATGGCGAATGGTTTGAAATCCACAATCCGACCGGCGCTGCCGTGGATATTGATGGCTGGACCATTAGAGACGATGACACAGACTCTCACCTGATCGACCACGGTGGGTCCCTTATGGTCCCGGCGGGCGGCTACGTGGTGCTGGGCAACAACGCTGACAGCAGCACCAATGGCGGCGTGACCGTCGACTATTCATATAACGGTGGATTTTTCCTCTCCAATGGTGCGGACGAATTGATCCTGGAAGATAGTGGCTTGACCGAAGTTGACCGGGTTGAATGGGATGGTGGGCCTGCGTTCCCTGATCCGACTGGCGCGTCCATGTCATTACGCGACCCCGCCCTGGACAACAACGTGGGGGCAAACTGGTGCGAATCGGTTACGCCCTTTGGCGATGGTGACCTTGGAACACCGGGCGGCGCGAACGACTGCCCTGTTGTGGTACCTGAACTGGTGATCAACGAAATCATGCAGAACCCGTCTGCCGTCGCTGATAGTGCCGGCGAATGGTTTGAAATCCATAATCCGACCGGCGCTGCCGTGGATATTGATGGCTGGACCATCGAGGACAACGACTTTGATTCGCACGTCATCAACAATGGTGGGCCACTGTCCGTGCCGGCTGGTGGCTACCTGGTGCTGGGCAACAATTCCAACAGCGGTACCAATGGTGGCGTCAGTGTGGACTACCAGTACTCGGGTATAGCGTTGGCCAATGGTGGTGATGAACTGGTGTTGCTGGATGTCGAACTGACAGAGGCAGACCGGGTCGAATGGGACGGCGGTCCTGCGTTCCCTGATCCGAATGGCGCGTCAATGTCATTACGCGATCCTGCCCTGGACAATAATGTGGGGGCAAACTGGTGCGAGTCTGTTACGCCCTTTGGCGATGGCGACCTTGGAACACCGGGCGGCGCGAACGACTGCCCTGTTGCGGCGCCTGAACTGGTCATCAATGAAATTATTCAAAACCCGTCTGCCGTCTTTGATAGTGAAGGCGAATGGTTTGAAATCTACAATCCAACCGGCGCTAACCTGGATATTGATGGCTGGACCATCAAGGACAATGACTCCGACATCCACCTGATCAATAACGGTGGACCGCTGGTGTTGCCGGCGGGCGGCTACCTGATATTGGGCAGGAACGCTGACTTTGCGACCAATGGCGGCGTGAACGTCGACTACCAGTATTCGAACATATCCCTGGGCAACAGCTCTGATGAACTGGTGATGCTGGATGGCAGCCTGGTCGAAAAGGATCGGGTCGAGTGGGACAATGGCGCCACCTTCCCGGATCCGAATGGCGCTTCGATGTCCCTGCGAGATCCTGCCCTGGATAATAACGTCGGCGCAAACTGGTGTGAATCGGTTACACCCTTTGGTGATGGTGACTTCGGAACACCGGGTAGTGAGAACATCTGCGAACTGCCGATACCGCCGTTCGGAGCCTGTGGTGACGAAGCGACCTTCATATGGGAGGTGCAGGGCTCCGGCATGTCCAGCCCCATTGCCGGCACCGCCGGGGTCATCATAGAAGGCGTGGTGGTAGGTGACTTCCAGGCAGGAGATGAATTACGCGGCTACTTCCTCCAGGAGGAGGATTTTGATGCCGACGGCGATCCGCAGACTTCCGATGGAATTTTTGTATTCGATAACGGCTTTGGCCCCGATGTAGAAATGGGCGTAGTCGTAAGGGTGCAGGGCACGGTTTCTGAGAACTTTGGCCAGACCGAAATAAGAAATATCAACAACATGGAAGATTGCCTCGTCACCGATACAGCTTCTGCTGCTGTTATCACACTGCCTCAGTCCTCAGTCGATGACTGGGAATCAACCGAAGGTATGGCGCTTGAGTTCCCGCAGACACTGTACGCTTCGGGCAACTTTAACCAGGCGCGTTTCGGCGAGGTTGACCTTGCCGTTGGCGCCCCACTGGATAATCCCACCAATGTGGTTAATCCTGGAGCCCCGGCAAATGCACTGCAGGATTTGAATGATGTGAGCCGCATCCTGTTGGATGACGGCAGCACAGCGTCGAACCCCTTGCCGTTACCACCTTACCTGGGCGTGGATAACACCTTACGCACTGGCGACAGTATCTCCAGCTTGATGGGGGCTCTGGGTTATGGCTTCGGCAACTACAGGCTGCAGCCGACTGCCGCGGTCAATTTCGTCCGTGAAAATGATCGCCCGGCAGGCCCACCCGATGTGGGTGGTTCGCTGCTGACGGTAGCGGGCTTTAATGTGCTGAACTACTTCACCACGCTGGACGGTTCCGGTCCCATCTGCGGTCCGGATGCCGATCAAGACTGCAGGGGTGCAGACAATGCATTCGAGTTTGACCGGCAGAAGAGCAAGCTTGTAGCAGCGTTGACGACCCTGGATGCTGACGTTGCGGGTCTGATTGAGCTGGAGAACGCAGCGGATGATACGCCGATTGCCGACCTGGTTGACGGCCTGAATATGGTCGCCGGGGCAGGAACCTATGCCTACATTCCGACCGCCGCGATCGGCACGGATGCGATCAGGCAGGGCCTGGTGTATAAACCGTCCAGCGTCACACCTGTAGGCGGGGTCGCAGTCCTGGACGACTCGGTTGATCCTGACTTCCACGACCAGTTGAACCGGCCTGTGCTGGCTCAGACCTTCGAGGAAAATATTTCGGGTGAGCGTTTCACCGTAGCGGTGAACCACCTGAAATCCAAGGGATCGGACTGCAACGACGAAGGAGATCCGGACACAGGTGATGGTCAGGGTAACTGCAACATGACTCGCACGGACGGCGCCCAGGCGCTGGTGGACTGGCTGGCAACCGACCCAACCGGCAGCGGAGACCCTGATTTCCTCATCATCGGCGATCTTAACGCCTATGCGAAGGAAGACCCTGTGATGGTGATCGAGGGTGGCGGATACGCAGACCTGATCAAGGACTTCGTGGGCGCCGGGTTTGCCGATGGTGCGTACTCCTTCAACTTCCAGGGCCAGTCAGGATACCTGGATCATGCATTATCCAGTGCGGCTATGACACCGAAGGTCAGCGGCGCGACACACTGGCACATCAACTCGGATGAGCCGCGAGGGCTGGATTATAACGACTTCAACCAGCCCGATCTGTTCAACCCTGATCAATTCCGGGCGTCAGACCACGATGCAATTGTCGTCAACCTGCTGCCGGATGAGGATGGAGACGGTGTCTGGGATGAAATCGACGAGTGTCCAGGCACCGTGATTCCTGAAAGTGTGCCGACGCGTGAACTGGGAACCAACCGGTTTGCCCTGATCGATGACGATCGCATCTTCGACACGAAATCATCCAGGGGCAGAGGCCCCCGGGTGACGTTCGATATCTTCGATACGGCGGGTTGCTCCTGCGAGCAAATCATCGATAAACAGGAGTTGGGTAAAGGCCACACCAAGTACGGTTGCAGTCTCGGTGAAATGGAGGAATGGGTGGACTGGGTCAGCCAACCCTGAATTAACCCTTGTTTGAATGAAAAACCCCGCTGATTCAGCGGGGTTTTTCTTACGCCTGGTCTCAAGACTCGCTCAATCAGAGCCCTTCACGAACGCCACGGTTTCACCGAGGGATTGGCAATTAATTGCTGCCAGATATTGCGCTTCATGACTGGTGGCGCGCAAGGCCTTTTTAATCATGCCATCCAGGTTTGGCCGCTTTCCGTCAGGCTCACTGGCAGGGCCAATCCC
>Ga0164313_10005811_pt1 | contig 10901 bp, 7 predicted proteins | sample GuaBasSedimGuay4_FD_113735 | JGI IMG/M metagenome (GOLD analysis project Ga0164313, IMG submission 113735) | Subseafloor sediment microbial communities from Guaymas Basin, Gulf of California, Mexico - Guay4, Core 4569-4, 0-3 cm | ecosystem: Environmental > Aquatic > Marine > Hydrothermal vents >...
CCATAAACCCCAACACCAGTTCCCGATGAATATCCATTAATTGTCCAATCATCTGATGCTCCAGTAACAGTAAAACGGTCTCCAGCGAATGGGTTGTTATTATTAATAGTAACTCGACCATCATTTAGTAAACGCATTCTTTCTGTATCATTGGTTCTCAATATTAAATGTACATTATCTGTAGTACCTAAAAAATTACTTGCAGAATTGGTTCCTGCATTTCCTTCTAAAGACCAGTCTTTACCATTAGTTCCACCCATGGCAACCCATTTGCTTCCATCCCAATAATAAAATCCAGGTAATACTTCCGTAGCTCCCGAACTTGCTGTGGCAGTATTATAAACTAATAAACCTGTTGCAGGAGAAGTGATAGGAGAAGCGTTGTCCGTAGCTGAAAGAGTTATGCGATTTATTAAAATCCCTTTATCATTATTTGATAATTCTAATTGTGAACTTATATCAGGAGACCCTGTACCTAAGCCAATATTATTATTAGCTCCATCGATAAATAAAGCATTTGTATCACTGTCAGTTTCAACACGAAAATTAATATCTTGACTTGCGTCATTTATCCGGAGTTCGCTATCAGTACCAGTAAACAATTCAATAAACTCTTCTCCCCCTGCTGAAAAATTTAATTTGTCGGTTCCACTTGTCCACATACCAATACTTGTGTCTGAACTAAAAGAGTATGTAGGGGTACTATTTGTTCCATTATTACTTGCAAGAAGTTTCTGGTTTGTAGAAATAGTAAGTGCATCAACATTATTTGTTGCAATTATTAAATTTTGATTGTCTGAAGTACCAATAAAATCTTGACCAGCTCCAGTTCCTGGTGCGGTACCTTTATTACCTTTTACTGTCCAATCATTATCGCCATCAACACCTACCCATATGACACCATTCCAATGGTAGAAGCCTTTGCCTGTGGTAGCGTTCGTATTATAAACTAATAAGCCTTCGGTACTACCACCTGTAATAGGATCAATGGTATTTAAATCTGCAATATTAACTCTTGGGACTAACATTCCTTTATCTGTACTTGACACATCTAATAGAGATCCTGCACCGGGTGTTATTGTATTAATTCCTACTTGAGCAGTAGATATTGTAGTAAATAATAATATAAAAACTATTCCTAAAATGTTGGAAGTTGATTGTAAAGTAGTTTTCATTACATAGGTATTTATAAATTAGGGTATTCAATAATAAGAAATTAAATCGACAAAAGCAATATAAATACGATTAAAAGCAACATAATTTAACACAATCAATCGATATGTGTTAATTTTAACATTGTGATGCTTTAAAAATGTAGTTTTTCAGTAAAAAGTTGTGAATTAAGAATGTAGGCTTGATTGAAATAAAAAAATTAAGTAATGATAATATCTGGATACTATTTTCACTTTTTGTTATTTTGTATATAAATAATAAAATTTTGTTTAAGAAGAGTGAGCTTATAAAGAATCAAAAAGTACCATTAGATCTATTTTCTATTTTTAATTATTCTTTAGTTATAAAAAGAGAGGATACGTTGCATCCCCATATTTCTGGAAATAAATATCGAAAACTAAAATATAATTTAATTGAAGCGAAACGATTAAATAAAAAAGTTCTTTTAACTTTTGGAGGCGCTTATTCAAATCATATAGCTGCCTTAGCATCTGCTGGCAAAGAATTTGGGTTTGAAACTATTGGAGTTATTAGAGGAGAAGAATTAGGAGCTAAAATAGGAACAAACCCTACTTTATCATTTGCTCAAAATTGTGGGATGCAGTTTCATTTTGTTTCTAGAGAAGATTATAGACACAAAACAGAAAATAGCTTTATAAGTAATTTAAAACCACTCTTTGGAGATTTTTATTTGGTTCCGGAAGGGGGGACTAATAATTTAGCTGTTAAAGGCTGCGAAGAAATTCTTACTAAAAATGATGAGGAGTTTGATTTTATTTGTTCTGCTGTTGGAACTGGTGGTACTTTAGCAGGATTGATTAAATCTTCAAAGGCACACCAAACTGTAATAGGATTTTCAGCATTGAAAGGAACCTTTCAATCTTCTGATATAGAGAAATATACTTCAAAAACAAATTATAAAATCATTGATAATTATTGTTTTGGGGGCTATGCTAAAATAGATGAGCAACTTATTCGTTTTATTAATAATTTTAAAGAGAAAACAGAAATTTCATTAGATCCTGTTTATACAGGAAAAATGTTATACGGTATTATAGACCTTATTAATAAAGGGGAGTTAAAACAAAATAGCCGTATTTTAGCAATTCATACAGGAGGTTTACAAGGGATCACTGGGATGAATCAATTATTAAAAAATAAAAATTTACCTATAATTAGTTATTAAATGTTTCTGAGAATTATAAAATTATTTTTTATTGCTGTTTTAATGCTTAGCAGTTGTAAATCGAAAAAAAAAGTAGTTTCTAGTAATAAAAACGTAAAGCCAAAGACTGAGAGTGTTGTAAAGAAGAAGGAGATACCCAATGTAACTTCCACAAAAATTAAACCAACACCTAAGAAAGCCTCTTATTCTGAAATTGTAGCTATTTACATAGAAAATTATAGTCAAATTGCTAAAGAAGAAATGGCACAATATGACATTCCTGCTAGTATAACTTTGGCGCAAGGGATATTAGAAAGCGGAGCAGGAAGGTCAGAGTTAAGTAGAAAATCTAACAATCATTTTGGTATAAAATGTCATAAGGGCTGGACAGGTGGTCGGGTTTATCATGATGATGATGAATTACAAGAATGTTTCAGAAAATATAAAGACCCAAAATATTCGTTTAGAGATCATTCTTTGTTTTTAACTCAACGAAGCCGTTATGAAGGGTTGTTTTTATATAAAAAAGACGATTATAAGTCTTGGGCTAAAGGCCTGCGTAAAGCTGGATACGCTACAGATCCTAAATATCCTCAGAAGTTGATTAATATTGTTGAAAAATATAAACTATATACATATGATGAAGAGGTTTTAGGCAAGAAGTCTAAAAGAAAAACCAAAGATGGTTCTAAATTAATAATGTATACTGTGAAAAAGGGAGATACTTTATATAGTATCTCGAGAAAATTTAACATTTCGGTTGAGTCATTAAAAAATAATAATGGGCTAAACTCTAATACAATTTCTGTAGGACAAGAATTAAAAGTACCTAATAAAGATTAAGAAAATCTTAAACAAAAAAAAGACTGTCAACCCTAAATTCTTAGGAGACAGTCTTTTTTAAATTAGCTGTAGGAATTTATTGATCTAAACTACTAAGCCATTTTGCATATTGCTCTTCAGTTAATGTCGTTTTCATTGAAGACATAAATGTATTGTCAATTTTATTTTTATTTGCTATTACATCAGGACTTTTAGCATCTTTATCATTAACAAGTTTTCTGTAATTAACTTCTTTTGAAACAAATGCTCTATAAAGTGTTCTACTTTGATCTCCTGTTAAGTCTAATTGTTTTGTAAGTTCTGCAACTTGTGTTTTAGCAACAACTTCAGGTCTATCTTGATCCTGCTTCAAACTTTGAGCTGTACTATTTTGTGCACTAAACATTATAACAAATGCAAATGCAATAACTGATAATAATTTTTTCATTTTTTTATAATTTAGGTTACTAATTTAATAATTTTAGATTCTATAATACAAGAATTAAACCAAAAAAGAAAATAAAATTAATCTTCTATGGCTTCAAGATATTCTATCATCATAACAACGGCTTCGTCATGTACCAAGCTTCTTCCAATTTGTGGCATCATATATATAGGTGTTGTACTTTGAATTCTGTCTTCAATTTGCCCTCTTCTTGAGTAAATTCCCGTATCATCAAATGGAGTTTCCAGTCTAAAGTCTAATAAAAAACCGGTAGGGACATAACCTCCTGGTTGATGACAATGTGCACAATTAATTTCCATATATCCTCTTCCTCTTTCAAAAATATCAAAGTTTGTATCATCTTCCCAATCAGGTAATACAGATATATCTGAAACGTCAGTAATTCCTTCTAGCAATCCTTCATTAATAAAGTATTGCAATTGATTTATGTTGACGACACTATTTTGAGGGTTGAAATTCATGTTTCTTAATTTGGGCCCAATTGGTATTTTTTCCTCATAAATATTATGACAGGTTACACAATCTGCATTTGCTGGAATTTGATAATCTACGTTTTGAGTAATCCCTTCTGAGTCTAAATAAGAAACTGAAACCTGACTACTGTTGTTTGTATAAATCGCTTCGGTCATGTCACTATTCCATTTATAATTCCCTATTTTCCAAGTACCTTCCGTTTTAATTAAAACTCTTGTTTCAATTATTATTTTATTGGAAGTTGTATTACTTTCATCTTCATAATAAAAAAAGGTCTTAGATATAAGTGTGTTATCTGGAAAATCTGGCAATAAGCTACTGCCATTATATTGCATTGCCTCACCCTCTGGCATACGAATTAACCGTTGCTTATAAGCATAATCTGTAAATAGTATACTGTTTAATTCATACAGATGTACATCTTCAGCAGGAGTTAAATTGGAAATTGTAGCTGTATAGATACCCATATCAGATAAATTAGGTTCGAAAGTTAATGGAACTATAGGGTCAGGATCACCATCATCTGTTGCTACATAACCATCATCATCACTCCCACAAGAAGCTACTGCCATAGCAACTAAAGTTAATCCATAAATAAAATACTTTTTCATTTTTTTAATTTTTGCCTAAAATACAATTTTGATTTAATTATGAAATTATTTCAATGTATTTATAATAATTCTAAACTAAAAAAGGGAATCACATTACTGTAATTCCCTTTTAACTTATTCAATAAAAAAATAAATTAGTATCTAATTATTCTTTTACAAATTTCAAAACATTATCATAGCCATCAACTCTTAGTAAATAAATACCAGTAGTTAAATTAGATATGTCAATGCTATTCTTATTATTACTTACTACTTGTTCTTTTACTTTTTGTCCAAGTAAATTAAATATAGAAACACCATACTCTTGAGTTAGATTTGACAATGCAATTGTATTGTTTGCAGGGTTTGGAAATATAGAAATTGCTAACAAATCATCATTATCATTTACACCTAACACACTACAAAGATCTGGTGCTGTTCCAGCATTTGCTTCATTATATTCACAAGTAGGATCATCTGAAAAAGCAGCTGTTAAATCTATAGAGCCACCATCAGCAGGAAGAACTACTCCTACAAAAGTATGAGGTGAAGTAAGCCCTGAAACAGAAACTGAAGCCGTTCCATCACCGGTAAGCTCTAACATTCCTGTTAAAACAGGGTTATCAAAAGTTACAGTAATATCTGCTGTAAAGAAATCATCTAAAGGATCTGATGGAGTTCCGTTGTCATCACAATCAGATAAATTAGAAGATCCAATAGCTGTAATTGAACAATCTACACAGTTGTAAGTTGGTAATACATACCCTCTAGCTTCAAATCTAAGAGTGAAAGCTTCTATGTCTGCACAGCTGTAATTCATATCTATTGCAGCTTGTCTTACAGCAATGGCAGCGTTTTGTTGGTTCGTTGAGCTATTAGTCATTGCTAGGCCTTCAAGTACAGCTGCATCTGTTTTGTCTCTTCCAATAATTTCCCAGACTTCTAATAATGCAGTAGCCCAAATTTGTCCATCTTGATGAATTTGTCCAACTAGCCCTCCAGGGTACGTGGCGCTATAATTTGTAACACGTCCTCCCCAAAATGGATTGTGACCATCCCATCCAAATACATAATAATAAGAAGGGTCTGAAGGAGTCCAAAGCCCTAAACTTCTTTTGTAAGAGTTAGCCCAGTAATCTCCTGTACCTTCACTTAATCCATTTACTTGAGATAAATTACCATTAGTAACCCAATCGTGAAGTCCGTGACCTAATTCATGTAATATTACATCCATATCTTCAGCATCATCAACTCCACCTTCTCCAAAATTAAGACTTCCTCCCCCGTAAGATGAATTGTCAGCTCCATTAAAAGCATGTGGGTCAAAACGTACAACACCATTATTAAATAAAGATTCTAAAGGTATACCTAGGTCTTCATTTATATATCTAATACTCTTGTCTAAATGGTGATAACAATTAGCTGCTTCAAAACCTTGCTCATCTCTTGTAAAACTAAAGTCTGATGTTGCTTGTTGAAATAATCCTGTGCTAGGAGACTGTAATTCTGCTATTTCTGCATAAGGTCCTTTTAAAGTATATAAGGCACCATCAAAATCTATTTCAAAAAGAGTAACAGCAGTTCTTGCAGCGTCTAAGTCTGGATTTGTCTGATCATTATTATCTGAATAATTCCCTCCATAGGTGTTTCCTGTGGCAGTTAATGGGTCTGGGTCAAAAACCATAGCTGTACCATCAACTAAAATAGAAGCAGCTGTAGTCATTTCTGGAAAACTAACACTTGTTTTCTTATTACTTATCCTTTTTACGCTTTCTACGTTTTTCTCATAGATAGCAATATCTTTTGTGCTCAAAACTTCACTAGTTTTTGCATCTACGATAGTTTCCCAATATCCATTTAAGAATTCAGATAGCGTAGTAACTCTATAAACTAATTTAGTTTCTTCAAGTTTATTATAAACATAAAGTTTAATTTCCTTTTGAGAAATAACACCTTGAATCTCCAAAGCTTCGATAGCGACATTTAATGCTTCATCTTCTGAAATATTTGGAGTAGTATCAATATTTTCAACAGATTTGTCAAAAGTACTAGCAGTGTACGTTACTTCATTATTATTGGATACATGGATTGCAATTGAAGAATCGAATACCTCAACACCATTTATAGTATGGTGGTAACGAAAAGTTTCTCCAGACTTACCAGCTCTGCTATTTAGCATTTCAAAACTTTGGCTTGTTTTAAGATTTTGCACATTGTCGTTTAACCAGGTTAAAGCTGTGCTTTGTTTGTTTTCCTGAGCTAAAAATAGCTGGGTAAAACATAATAAAAATAATAGGGATAAATGTTTTTTCATGGCTTGGTTTTTTTGATTTGAGCAAATGTAACAATATTTGTTTAATATAAAAATTTGCAAAAAAACTCAAATTATGAAAGTGAGATATGTCTAAAAAGCTAAAATTTAGGGGTAAGTTTTGAAATAAAAAAGAGGTGTTATTTTTTAATAAACTTAAAGGTCTTTTTGTAATTTGTAAGTTTTACAATGTAAAATCCAGCAGTCAAATTAGCAACTTCTATAGTATTTTGATTTGGACTTATGTATTGCTCTGTTACTTTCTGCCCAAGCATATTATAGATTAATACCGTTTCTACTTGCAATACATTTGAGAAGCTAATAGTTTGGTTAGCGTTGTTTTGAAAGATGTGAATATCGTTTTGGAAATCAGTATCCGAAATATCTAATTGCTCTACACCTACAGCAAAATGCAAGGCAGCTCCTAATGCTCCTCTTGTAATTTCATATAAATAATCAAGATCCATGTTTGCCATTATATCATTAGACGTATGAGGATATGGAGATTCGTTTTTCTCGTATAAGCCAGTGATAATTTCACCATTGTTTTCAAATGGAACATAATCAGACCCATAAGCGTAAGAAATTTCAGTTAGTAAACTAGAGTATAGTTCTATACTATTTGCTAAAACTTCAGTTGCTGCAGCAGAGGCTGCATTATTAGAGCTAGGACTGCTTTCATCTCTTTCACAAACAATAGTATCGTTATTCATGCCGTTAATACCTCCAATTTCGTCAATATTGAAAACTAGAGAGATGTCTAAATTCTCAGGGATAACAGTATTGTTTACATAATATTGACTTCCTATAAGCCCATCTTCTTCTCCACTAAAATGGATAAATTTAATAGAGTATTCTGTATCTATATCTTTAATTAATCTTGCTAATTCTAATATAAGTACCGTCCCTGTTCCGTTGTCGTTAGTGCCAGGACCATTTATAGTATCGTAATGTCCATCAATAATTAAAAAGGTGTTAGGATAAACAGCCCCTATTTTAGTGATAATTATATTGTTTGTTATATTTCCGGAAACCGTAAAAGTTTGTTCTACAATATCTGTATAACCTAAATCTGCATATCTCGTTTTAATCCAATCTTTAGTATTGTTATTTGCTGCTGTCCCCACTTCTTTAACTCCAAAGTTTTCAAACAAGGTGAGGTCACTTAGAATATTAGCCTCAGATACATTTGTAACAATATCATTATAATATTCATTATAAACCTGAGCTTTGGTAGAGGTGAATGTTAGAAGTAAAAAAAGGCTTGAAATCGCAATTAAAATTTTCATGGGGCATATTTTATGCAAAAGTATTATTTTTTCACTGAAGTTTGGATAAGTGAATTGCTTTTTTAGATATTCAAATCTTCAGTTAAGTTAGAGTGTTTGTTTATCCAATTTTCTATTTCAACCAGAAGGTTTTCATAATTAGTAAGATATTCCCTTAATGTTAAAGGGCTGTCTTCGTGCCAATACCATTTCTTCTCATCATTAATTATTTTTCGTCCATCACTATATAATAGTTTTACATTATAATTACTTCTGTTTTTGTCATAAGAATACCAATTAGGAAGAAGAAAATTCATTTTTGAAGCGATGGCTTTTGGTAGTATTAGATTATTCGTGTAGAGAATTATTGTTTTCGTATATTTTAGATTGTCTTGACTATTAAATAAGACAAATAATTCCAATTCTCCATTTTTAAGAGCATCTCCATAGAATTTCACCATTCCCTTTTTTGGAATTATACGAATAGTACTTTCTCCATTTGGATATTTAGATTCTACTACAAACTTATTTGTTTTAATTATATTAAGTAACTCTATTAATAAATCTGTTCGTTTTTCAGTCAGTTTTTTATTAAGTCCAAATCGATCATATAATTTAATTGCTAGGATTATTCCTATTATTGAAAAGAGAAGACCTATTAAGTCTGAATACTGATCAAAACCCTTAACTATGTTCCAGTTATTAAAATAAAGCACTATTACTAATATTAACAATAATACAAGTAATAAAAAAGTTATCTTAAATTTATTTAAATATCGTCTCAATTAAGTCTAAATACCTTATAACATTGGATAAATTAATTAGAGTGTTCATTCCAATTATAATAGACTACTAATTTAATGAATTATAATCAATTTTATCTAGTGACCAATCCGTGACCATAAATAGGTATCTATCTGCTACAATCTGCTACTGAAAAGTATAAAAAAAAGGATTTACCGTTAAGTAAACCCTTTCGTTTTTAAAGAGACCCTTCGACTGCGCTCAGGGAGACATTATCCTTTAAACCACCTCCACAAATAAACCGTCATCGGTTTTATTCACTTTGGCAATTCCATTCTTCGTTAAGCCTTTAATGGTCTTATCCCACTTCTTGTTAGATAATCCAGATTGAGTTTTAAGTGCAACTAAGTCCATTGGGACATTAGGTTTCAATAATGCTAAAACGGCTTTTTCTTCCTCACTTAATGCTATTTGCTTTACTTCAGGTTTCATTTGAGGAAAGAATAAAACCTCTTGTATGGATTGGTTATTGGTTAAGAACATAATCAATCGGTCCATGCCAATTCCAATTCCGGAAGTAGGAGGCATCCCATATTCCAAAGCTCTTAAAAAATCGTAATCGATAAATTGGGTAGCTTCATCATCACCTCGATCTGCCAATTTTACTTGTTCTTCGAATCGTTCTCGCTGATCAATTGGATCATTTAATTCGCTATAGGCGTTTGCCAATTCTTTTCCGCAGACCATTAATTCAAATCTCTCTGTAAGCTCTGGGTTATCACGATGTTCTTTACATAGTGGGCTCATTTCCTTTGGGTAGTCGGTAATAAAAGTAGGCTGAATAAAATTGCCTTCACACTTCTCTCCAAAGATCTCGTCGATGATCTTCCCTTTACCCATGGTATTATCAATTTCTAATCCCATTTCTTCGGCAGCTTTTCTTAGTTCTGCTTCAGATTTTCCTGTAATATCAAAACCAGTATATTTAATTATCGCATCGGTCATAGAAATACGAAGATAGGGTGCTTTAAAATCGATGTGGTGTTCCCCAAAAGCAGCTTCTGTAGTGCCATTTACCTTTGTAGCACAGTACTCCAATAGTTTTTCGGTATAATCCATCATCCAGTTGTAGTCTTTGTAGGCTACATATAATTCCATCATACTAAACTCAGGGTTGTGGGTGCGGTCCATTCCTTCATTTCTAAAGTCTTTGGCAAATTCATAAACTCCGTCAAAACCACCAACAATTAGTCTTTTTAAATACAATTCGTTGGCAATTCTCATATACAAAGGAATGTCTAAAGAGTTATGGTGTGTGATAAATGGTTTGGCCGCAGCACCTCCAGGGATGGGCTGTAATATTGGTGTTTCTACTTCAAAATAGCCGCTGTCACTTAAAAAAGTTCGCATCGCATTAAAAAGCTTGGTACGTTTTATAAATACTTCTTTTACCTGAGGATTCACCACTAAATCTGCATAACGCTGTCGGTAACGCATTTCGGGGTCTTTAAACTCATCGAAAGTATTTCCTTCGCTATCTGTTTTAGGAAAGGGTAAAGGCTTTAAAGCTTTAGATAATAAAGTGAAAGATTTTACCATTACGGTTTGTTCACCAACTTGAGTGGTAAAAAGTTCACCTTCAATACCAATAAAATCTCCAATGTCTAAAAGTTTTTTATAAACTTCGTTATAGTGAGTTTTATCTTCACCAGTACAAATTTCATCACGATTAAAATATACTTGTATTCTTCCTTCGGCATCTTGTAATTCGGCAAAGGATGCTTTTCCTTGAATACGTCGAGACATTAATCGCCCTGCAATAATTACTTTTTTTCCATTTTCAAAATTCTGTTTAATATCTGAGGTCATACTATCTACTGGAAATAGA
>Ga0164313_10005812_pt1 | contig 10901 bp, 6 predicted proteins | sample GuaBasSedimGuay4_FD_113735 | JGI IMG/M metagenome (GOLD analysis project Ga0164313, IMG submission 113735) | Subseafloor sediment microbial communities from Guaymas Basin, Gulf of California, Mexico - Guay4, Core 4569-4, 0-3 cm | ecosystem: Environmental > Aquatic > Marine > Hydrothermal vents >...
CGGCCATGTAGGTAAGTTCGAAACATTCCGTGCTAACACCTATAGCATTAATGGTAATGGTGATGCATTCGTTCATGATGGATTCCGTGATACTCTAGTTGTGTTCACCCCAAGTTCAACGAATGCTGACGTTGCGGCTATTACCAACCAATATTTCACATTATTCGATACGGAGCCCTTCAATATAGGTGGCCTTTTTGGACAGCCCACTGAAGCAGGCCCGTATGAGAATTTTAACGAGATACAAAGTGGTAATGGATTATTGAATGGCCAATCCCCGAACAGTGTCTATGCCTTATGGAACAACTTCGGAACGATAGGTCGTGCCGGTGCTGAATATACAAAGTTCGATCGTAATCAGTTCAGGATCACTGCTATCGGTTCTGCTGACATTGGACAACATGCTATTTCCATTGGTATAGAATACGAACAGCGAACTGATAGGGCCTATAACTTGGCGCCGGTCGGTCTTTGGACCAGATCACGTCAATTGGCCAATTTCCATATTCAGGAATTGGATAGAAGTGATTCTACTATCACTTATCCTCTAGGTACGTTGCCGCTTATTACTTATGACCGTCTAATAGGTGATGATCAGCAGTTCTTCGACAGGAATCTGCGTATTGCTTTAGGTTTAGATCCTAATGGCAACGACTTTATTGATGTCGACGCATTGGATCCGTCGGTTTTTACTTTGGATATGTTCAGTGCAACAGAGCTTATTAACGATGGTAATTCTTTAGCGGCGTTTTACGGATATGATCATGTAGGCAATAAACTTTCTAGCAAGCCTACCTTCGATGATTTCTTCACTGAGAGAACGAGTAGTGGTCAATTCACTCGCGCTCAGGCACCGTTCGAGCCGATCTATATTGCTGGTTACGTTATGGACAAATTCGCATTCGACGACATCATATTCAATGTTGGTGTGCGGATAGACCGTTACGATGCGAACCAGAATGTTCTTAAGGATAAGTATCTATGGCAAGAGGCATACACCGCAGGTGCTAACCCACTTTTCAATGAACACCCATCTAATATTGGTAGCGACTATGTCCTATATGTTGACAATATAGAATCACCAACAAGTGTTGTTGGATATCGTGATGGTGATACTTGGTTCAATGCGAATGGACAAGTGGTGAATGATCCATCCGTTCTAAGAACGTCAACCGGTATTGCTCCTTATTTGGTAACAGGTGGAGGTAACCCCGATATTACTGGTTCTAAACTGGCAAAGAATGCGTTCAAGGATTACGAACCTGTAGTGAATGTAATGCCACGTGTGGCATTCTCTTTCCCTATCTCTGATGAGGCCCTTTTCTTTGCGCATTATGATGTATTGACCCAGAGACCAACGAGCAATAGCCGTTTGGATCTGATAGGATACACCTACATTGAGAACACTGGTGCGATCATTAATAACCCGGATCTTACGCCTACTAAAACAATTGATTACGAATTAGGTTTCCAGCAAGTGCTTTCTAAAAGCTCTTCCTTGAAATTCTCGATCTTCTATCGTGAATTACGCGATATGATCCAGGTTCGTCAGGTAGTTGAGGCATGGCCAGTAACTTATCGTTCTTATGGTAACTTGGATTTTGGAACGGTTAAAGGTCTTACAATGGCTTATGATCTACGAAAGACGGGAAATGTGTGGATGCGTGCATCTTATACACTTCAGTTCGCTGATGGTACCGGTTCAGGAACTCAGACGGGTATCAACTTGATCAACTCCGGTCAGCCGAACTTACAGACCACTTCTCCTTTAAATTATGATCAGCGTCACCGTATCCAGATGACCTTCGACTATCGTTATGGTGGCGGAAAGGATTACAATGGACCTGTGCTGTTCCAAACGAATATTTTCAGTCGTACAGGGTTGAACATGGTATCCATACTAGGTTCAGGGACTCCTTACAGCGCCTCATCTCGCATTGTTAGTGAAGGGACCGCTGCTGGTGGACATAGATTGGATGGTTCGATCAATGGTTCAAGATTGCCATGGCAATTCAATACCGATGCGCAGATCGACAAGGACATAACATTGAAGTTCGGCAAGAAGGATGGAGACAAAGTAAAGTCTGCTAATTTGAACATCTACTTCCTGATCACCAATATCTTCAATACCAAAAATGTTACAGGTGTATGGCGTGCAACAGGTAACCCTGATGATGACGGTTACTTGGCAGCACCAGAATATCAAGCAAATATCAATGAGCAAACAGATCCTTCGGCTTATCGCGATCTGTATGCTTCAAAAGTTGACAACCCTAATAACTATGCAAGGCCGCGTACCATTCGTTTAGGTGCTCGTCTTGATTTTTAAATTGAATAGAATTATATACCCGAATTGAGAATAGACATGAAAAAAACAGCACTCATCGCACTGGCCCTACTCGTATTGGGTTCGGTCCAGGCTCGGGAACATGATCCGCACAGATCACAAAATAGTAATAAGGTAAGCGCTAACGGCACTGCAAAGGCTGCTGATTGTTCACCTTCTACCCATCACGCTGAACTTGAACTGAACAATGTCAGGATGAGGATCGAAACGGGTGGTAACATGTGGGAAGACAGAGCTGGGGGGAACCCTGCTTATGAGGTGCCAAAAACTCTTGAAAGGGATGGGCCGCATTCACTTTTCGCGGGCGCATTATGGATGGGTGGTATAAGTCCTGATAATCAATTGAAGTTGGCTGCGGTGCGTTTCCGTCAGGTTGGTAATGATTATTGGCCAGGCCCTTTAACCAATACAGGCGATGCCTCGATAACTCCAGAAGTTTGTGAGCAATATGACGAGACTTGGAGAACCGAATTAAAAATGGCGATCAAGCACAAAGGGTTCTATGATTGTTTAGCAGATCCTGATTGTGATGAAAGTGAGGAATTCCCTGATTACACGATCCCAGCCGTATTTTTTGATTGGCCAGCACATGGTGACCCTAACCTTAGTCAGGATTTTTACTTAGCACCATTTACCGATTACAATGAAGACGGTCTGTACGAACCGACTGATGGTGATTTTCCAGGATATGATCTGGATAAAGTGATCGATTGTAAGAATCGATTCCGTGAAGATCCAGTTCCACTTTTTGGAGATGAGAACCTGTGGTGGGTGTTCAACGACAAGGGTAATGTGCATACGGAAACTGGCGGAGCTCCAATAGGTATGGAGGTTCGTGCGCAGGCATTCGCATTTTCTACGAACGATGAGATCAACAACATGACCTTTTATAATTATGTGTTGATCAACCAAGGAACTCAAACGCTTACGAATACTTATTTCGGGCAGTGGGTCGATATGGACCTTGGTAATGCACAGGACGATTATGTAGGTTGCGATGTTGAGCGTGGACTTGGTTACGGTTACAATGGAGATAACAACGACGAAGATGGAACATCCCCAGGATACGGTGTTCAGCCACCTGCAATTGGAGTTGATTTCTTTGAAGGTCCATTTTTAGATGAAGATGGTATTGACAATCCGCTTACGGATAATGTGAACAATGCTTTGGATTCTAATGGTATCGTGTACAAAGGAATCGGTATTGGATACGGTGACAATGTTATTGATAATGAGCGATTTGGAATGCGTGCATTCCTTTACCATAACAATGATGGTTCAGTTAGAGGAGACCCCCAGACCGCTGTTGAATATTACAATTATCTAACTGCGATATGGCGAGATAATTCGCCTATGCTCTTTGGCGGAACTGGGCATATCAATGGAGGCGGAAACGCGAACATCCCATGTTTATATATGTTCCCTGGTGATAGTGACCCATTGTTCTGGGGTACTTTCGGTACACCGACTTCTTTTGAATGGACCGAAGAACAATCTGGCAATTTTCCCAATGACCGACGCTTTATGCAAAGTGCTGGGCCATTCCAACTTGATCCTGGAGAATTCAATAACATTACTGTAGGTGTTGTATGGGCAAGAGCATCTTCAGGTGGTCCATTCCAGAGTGTTTTGGAGGTACGAGTGGCAGATGATAAAGCTCAGGCGCTGTTTGATAACTGTTTCAGGATATTGGATGGTCCGGATGCTCCGGATCTTTCCTTTCAGGAGTTAAGCAATGAAGTGATCATGTACATTAACAACTGCGAATCGGGAAATAACTTCAATGAAACATATGAAGAGCTTGATCCTACAATACCGGAGGAAGCGCTTGATGAAGATGGTAATGTGTACAATCCTGATCGATATTATCGGTTCCAGGGCTATCAGATCTACCAACTAAGGGATGCGGATGTTTCTGTTTCCGATATTGGCGATATTGATCTAGCACGACTACTCTACCAATGTGATATTGAGGACGGAATTGCTCAAGTCGTGAACTATATAAATGACCCTCAGATCGGACTACCAGTTCCTACAGAAATGGTGGACGGTGCGAATGAGGGGGTTACTCATACTTTGAAGATCACAGAAGATCTTTTTGCTGAGTCCAACCCTCTTCTTATCAACCACAAGACCTATTATTATATGGCCATTGCCTATGGCTATAACAACTGGGAAGATTACAATACCGATGCACTTTCTGGTCAACCATTCCCTTATAAAGCTGGTCGTAAGGGGTGTGCTGGGTCGATCAGGTCATACACTGCAATTCCGCATATTCCAAGTCCTGAGAACGGTGGTACAATTGCGAATTCGGAGTATGGAGATGGTTTCCGGATCACGCGTTATGAAGGTCAAGGAAATGGTAACCTGATCGTTGATCTTGAAGAAGAGACAGTGGATGACATAATGAACGATCCAAATTGGAGAAGGGACGAATTAATTTATACTCCCGGTCTTGGTCCAGTTGATATTAAGGTCATTGATCCATTGAACGTGCCAAATGACGAGTTCGAACTTTGGTTGAACGATTCAATTAATGGAGGTAACCCACTTGATGATGCGTATTGGTTCATAGTGCGTGTTAGTAATGGCGATACTGTAAAAGCTACACAATCAATTGCAGTGAACAATGAGCATATTATCCCTGAATGGGGGATTTCTGTGAATTTTGCTCAACATTATTACGCGAACAATAATCAGTACACAGAGCCACTTGCAGCGGTGATGGAGTTCGAAGACCCAAGTAAACCTTGGTTATATGGGATCCCGGATCAAGAAGGGTTCAACTTCGCGAATTGGATCCGTTCTGGAACATCGGTCGAAGAAGATCCGCCCGACAATGTTTGGAATGACTATATCGGAAAGGACGATGAAGAATTGTACGAGCAACTTCTTGATGGAACTTGGGCGCCTTGGCCACTAATTGGCGATACTGCTTTTCAACCGAGCGATCCAAGCGTGTCTAATACTAGTGGTATAGCTAGAATTAGAGAGTTGTCCAGTGTGATCGTTGTTATTACTAATGATAGAGACCGATGGTCTCGTGTACCAGTATTCGAAATGCAATTGAACCCAAATCTTACAGAATTCGATGATGATAAGATGACTGTGCGAAGCGCTCCAAGTGTGGATAAAGACGGAAGGAAAAACGGTGATAGTGGTTATAATGCTGCGGAAGGTGATCTTGTAGCATCAACTGGAATGGGTTGGTTTCCTGGCTATGCCATTAATATTGAAACCGGAGAAAGGCTAAATATGGCTTTTGGGGAAGATAGCTGGATACAAAGTGAGAATGGAAGGGATATGCAATGGAACCCGACCGAGAATTACACTACAAATCTTGGCGCACCTCTATTTGGTGGGCAGCATTGGATCTATATTTTCAAGAATGAACGGATCACTACGAACAGCATTGCTCGAATGCCTCAGTACGACAGAGGTGAGTTTATTATTCAAAAATTAGTAGCATCTGGTTCTGTTCCTGATAGGATAAAGGTGTTCAGGGCTGTTAATTGGGTTGGTTCTGCAATGTTGGCAGAGGGTTACAGTTTGCTTGAAACAGATGTTAAGATCCGCCTCAATGTTGGTAAATCATATCAAACCTATACAGAGCCTTATGGAGGATATTTACCTCCAATTCAGACGCCTCTGAATGACGGATTGCCATTGTACAAGTTCGATACGGGTGGGAGCCAAACGCTAGTTGATCAAAGCACAACTGCAAAAGAGGCGCTTGACATCATCAATATAGTTCCGAATCCATACTATGCGTATTCGTCTTATGAGAACAACAGGATAGATACGAGAGCTAAATTCACAAATCTTCCACAGCGTTGTACCATTACTATCTACAATGTTAGTGGAACGTTAGTTAGACAATACAAGAAGGATGATCCGACAACATCGTTGGATTGGGACCTGAAAAATTCAACGAATGTTCCTATTGCTGGTGGCACGTATATATGCCACATAGATGTGCCTGGTGTTGGAGAAAAAATCCTGAAGTGGTTCGGAGTGATGCGACCAGTTGATCTTGAGAACTTCTGATCGAACCCTTTAATGAGTCTATGAAAAAATTGAATAGAATGAAGATCAAAGCTATATACATCGGATCCTTGCTAATGCTGATGGGCGCATCGGTACAGGCGGGTAATCCTGACAGGGCCGGTTCGGCTGGTGCCACACAATTGCTTATCAATCCGTTCGCGCGGAGTAGCGGTTGGGCAACAGCCAATACATCTTCGATCTTCGGTGTAGAAGCTATTTTCCAGAATGTTGCTGGATTGGCGTTCACTGGTGGAACTGAATTGTATTTTACAAGGACTAATTGGTTACAGGGTTCCGATGTTACGATCAACTCTGTAGGATTGGGTCAAAAGATCGGAGATGCTGGCGTGCTTGGTTTAAGTGTTATGGTAATGAGTTTTGGAGAGATCGAGGTCACAACTACAGATCAACCCGAAGGAGGTCTCGGTAAATTCTCGCCGAATTATTCGAACATTGGATTAAGCTACGCAAAAGAATTCTCGAATAGCATTTATGGTGGTGTCACGGTCAGGGTGATCTCTGAATCTATCGCGAATGTTAAGGCTTCTGGATTCAGTTTTGATGCAGGTATCGATTATGTTACTGGCGAAACCGATAATGTACGATTCGGTATTTCTCTAAAGAACGTTGGTCCACCTATGCGTTACAAAGGTGATGGTCTTTCATTTAATGGTATTGTTCCACCGAACGGTCAACAAATGACTGTTGAGCAACGGTCTGATAATTTCGAAATGCCGTCTGTTTTGAATATTGGTGGCTCGTACGATTTTAATTTATCGGAACTTAACAAGATCACGGTTGCTGGCAATTTCCGTTCAAATAGCTTTTCAAAAGACCAATTCATGCTTGGAGTTGAGTACGGGTTCAAGAAAATGTTCTACCTCCGTGGAGGCTTCACTTTTGAAGACGGTGTCTTCACTGATGAAGAAAGAACAACTGTTTATACTGGTCCATCGGCTGGAGTCAGTATAGATGTGCCATTCGGCTCGGAGAAGAAAAGTAAGATGGCATTCGATTATTCTTATCGTGCTACTAACCCATTCGATGGTGTGCACAGCATGGGCGTGCGTATCGCGCTGAATTAATATTATACTTACATTCGTACAGCAAGAGAGCCTATTTAGGTTCTCTTGCTGTTATATATACCCGAGAACATGGGAGTTACATATTATACCAAAGAAGGCCTTGCTAAGCTAAAAGAGGAGTTGCACGAAATGGAAACCGTTCAGCGTCCTTCTATCACTAAGCAGATAGCCGAAGCACGCGATAAAGGTGATCTTTCAGAGAATGCTGAGTACGATGCAGCTAAAGAGGCTCAAGGTCTGCTTGAAATGAAGATCAATAAGCTGCAAGAGGTGATCAACGAAGCACGGCTGATCGACGAAAGTCAGCTGGATGATTCTAAGGTGTTCATTTTGTCAAAGGTGAAGATCAAGAACCAGAGTAATGGCACAGAGATGAGCTACATTCTTGTTGCCGAAAATGAAGCTGATCTGAAAAGCGGAAAGATCTCGATCGATTCACCGATCGGAAAAGGACTACTAGGCAAAGAGCGAGGAGATGTTGCTGAGATCGAAGTGCCCAATGGTATTCTGAAATTCGAAGTGCTCGATATTTCAAGATAATCATGGCCAGCATTTTCAGCCGGATCATTGCAGGAGAGATCCCGAGCCATAAGGTGGCTGAAAATGACGAATTCTATGCCTTTCTAGATATCAACCCTCTAGCCAAAGGGCATACTCTTGTGGTCCCTAAAACTGAGGTCGACTACATCTTCGATATGGAAGATGAGTTATTAGAAGGAATGCTTCCTTTCGCAAAAAAAGTTGGCAAGCGGATAGAAAAAGTGGTTCCTTGCGAGCGTATTGGAATAGCGGTCATTGGATTAGAAGTTCCCCATTGCCATATCCATTTAGTGCCGATCAATGGTATTCATGATCTGGATTTTTCTCGGCCGAAGTTGGAATTCAGTCAGGAGGAATTCGCCGGGATCGCCGAAGCCATCCGCAACGCCTGATCACAATTTTCTATCAGGGTTCTTTTGTAGAAAAGCTTCCCAACCCGAGTATGAGCTTCCAGAGTTGATCCTTCCATTCTGGAAATGATGACAAACAGCCGCAGCTACTCCATCCGTTGCATCCAGATCATTAGGTAGTGCGTTCGTTGAGAGGATGGACCGAAGCATGTGGGCCACCTGTTCTTTCGAGGCGTTCCCATTACCGGTAATGGCCATTTTTATTTTCTTTGGAGCGTATTCGGTAATTGGTGTTTCCCGATGCATTGCAGCAGCTATAGCAACTCCTTGAGCCCTTCCTAATTTCAACATGCTTTGAACGTTCTTGCCATAGAACGGTGCCTCAATAGCGAGTTCATCAGGGCAGTGTTTTTCAATAAGAGCTACCGTTCCTTTAAAAATAGCTTGCAATTTCAGATTGTGATCCTTCAATTTGCCCATCTTAATAGATCCTGCGTCTATTAATTGAAGTTTGTTTCCGCTTGCTATGATAATTCCATACCCCATGACCATAGTTCCAGGATCAATTCCCAAAATGATTCGCTCCTTCATTCTGGGCGTTTATTTTTGGTCATCGATCGCATCGTGAAAAGATCCAGTATCATCCTCATTCTTAAATGGGCCGTATTCTTGGCGGCAACGGCCATTATATATTTCAAACTTTTTCACGATAAAGATACCACTCGCATACTGTATTCCGTAGCAGATATTCTACGTGATCCCCTCCGCCCATTGTTGATCGTTGTGCTTCTAATGGTTTTCATCAATTGGATGATCGAAGCGCGAAAATGGCAATTCCTTGTAAATCGATTTGGTTCCATCTCTTTAGGAAGAGCATTCAAGGCAACCATTGCTGGCACTTGCTTTTCACTTTTTACTCCTAACAGGGTAGGAGAATTCTTGGGTAGGGTCATATTCGTTCAACCCTCGGAAAGGAGAAAAGCGGTTTTTGCCACCATTGTAGGTAGTATAGCACAATTCCTAACGACCATTTTAATGGGTTGCTTTGCTGCGATCTGGTTCATTTATACAAATGCTACGATCCAAGGAATTCAAGGACTTGGTTTGGGTGTAGTGCTTTCGTTGTCGATCATACTCGCATTTCTTTGCCTGATCATTTATTTCCAACCTAGTATTATCCGCACGGTGTTCAGCAATATCCGTTGGCTTAGAAAATGGCGGCAGGCTATTCTCGTTCTGGATCGATACGATAACGCTGCCCTGGTCACGGTTCTTGTCCTTAGTATCTTGAGATACCTCGTATTCTCCACTCAATTCGTAATGCTCTTGTTCTTGTTCAATGTTGATATTTCAGTTACCAACGCGTACGCATCAGTTTTCTTGGTCTACTTGATCAGTACGATCCTTCCTACGGTCATCTTCAGTGAACTTGGGGTTAGGGAATTGGTAGCTTGGTCGGTAATGAGCGCCTTTGCCACGAACGAAATTGGGATCGTTGCGGCATCATTCGTCCTTTGGGTCATCAATTTATTAGTACCCGCGGCGGTAGGTTCCGTAATCGTTCTCGGTTCTAAGATCGAGCTTTCAACTTCGAAATAGTGATGACCTTGTACATAGGCCTAGGAGTGATCCTTATTTGTTATTCGGGCTATGTTGTGCTTTGTACGATCGGCTGGAGGAGATCGAAGAATGTGGAGGACGATCTTACTGTACAGTTGGACCTTAAACCCTTTTCAGTGATAATTCCTGTTCGAAATGAGGAGGAGAGCATTGATCAGCGTATTTCGCAACTCATTCAAGACGTTGATAACGTCAAAGGTTCAGAGTTGATCAATGTGAATGATGAAAGCACTGATGGAACGATGGAAATTCTGCGAAAGTGGAGTGAGCATGGATCATTTCGCGTGCTGAATGTGAACGATGGGAAGGGCAAAAAAGCCGCCATTAATACTGGTGTAATGGCGGCGAATAATGAGATCATTATTACGACCGATGCAGATGTGAAGACAAAAGAAGGTTGGGTGCATTCCGTCGTTGAAGCCTTTGTCCAAAAAGATGCGGACATGCTTTTGATGCCTGTCCTCATTAAAGATGGTCAAGATCTCTTAGGCGAGATCCAACTAATGGATCAGGCTATTCTTACAGGTATGGCGCTCGGATCAGCTCAAATGGATTTCCCTGTCTGGGCAAGTGGTGCTGCTTTGGCTTTTAGGAAGAAAGATTTTATGGATCTGGAGGGATTCAAGGGAAATGAAAAATGGTCATCTGGCGATGATGTGTTCCTTTTGCACAAATTCAAAAGCGCCAGTAAAAGGATAGCTGTTCTAAATAGTCCGAACGCTATGGTTGTTGCAGAGGCATGTGGAACATGGAAACAACTTGTCGAGCAACGACTGCGGTGGGGAGGTAAATCGATCGCTTATCGTGATCCATTAACAGTGTTCGTTACTGTGCTTGGTCTATTGCGCTGGTCGGCTTTGATCTTCCTCTTAGTGTTGCTGCAATTATCTGTAGCGGTTCCAAGTGTTA
>Ga0164313_10005813_pt1 | contig 10900 bp, 10 predicted proteins | sample GuaBasSedimGuay4_FD_113735 | JGI IMG/M metagenome (GOLD analysis project Ga0164313, IMG submission 113735) | Subseafloor sediment microbial communities from Guaymas Basin, Gulf of California, Mexico - Guay4, Core 4569-4, 0-3 cm | ecosystem: Environmental > Aquatic > Marine > Hydrothermal vents...
AGCGGGGATATGGGGGGTGTACTCCCAGAGACCGTGAGCGACAGGGATGTCGCGACCGAGCCCCCATGGACGGGTTTATGGCGTGTCTCTGGGGGTTTACCCCCCATGTCGCCGCGGATCGGATGGCACCAGATTTAAAGAATCCCTAGTCACCCCAAAAGTTTGCCAGGGTTCATGATATTGCAAGGATCAAAAACGGCTTTAATAGCCTGCATTCTTTCGATGTCGGCTTTTGAACGGCTGTAGTTGAGGTAGGGTTGTTTTAACAGACCGATGCCGTGCTCGGCGGAAATACTGCCATGGTATTCACGGGTCAATGCGAATATTTCAGGGTTGACCTGGGCACAGGCTGCTTCAAAGTCCTCGACCGGCATACTCTCGGGCTTGAGGATATTCATGTGCAGGTTGCCATCACCGATATGCCCATACCACAGCACTTCGAAATCCGGGTAGCGGGTTTTGACCAGCTTGTCCAGACCTTCAAGATAAGCGGGTACAACGGACATCCTTACCGACAGGTCATTTTTATAAGGTGTAAATGGTGTAATAGCCTCCGAAATGTCTTCGCGGTAACGCCATAAATCTTTCGCCTGTGCATCACTCTGGCTCATCACGCCGTCAACAACAGTTTCATTTTCCAGGCATTGCTCAAAACATTGCAAGCCCAACTCTTCCAGACTGTCATTGCCGCATTCAAATTCGAGCAAAGCATAATAGGGACTGGTGGTGTCCATCGGTGCAGGTAAATCATGCCCCTGCCTGACATAGTGAAGAGCCGGGTCAGACAGGAACTCAAAGGCAGTCAGTGTAAGTGCATCGTTAAAGCAACGGAATACATTCATCATTGCTTCAAGACCGGTCACTGCCAGCAACATAACAACCGATGGCGGCGGTACAGCAGTCAGCCGCAAGGTTGCTTCAACGACCAGGCCCAGTGTGCCTTCACTGCCTATGAAAAGATGCCTGAAATCATAACCGCTGGCGTTCTTAACCAGGCCAGCGTTGCATTCCAGCAACTGACCACGACCATCGATCACCTTGAGACCAGCGACCCAATCCCGTGTCAGACCGTAGCGCAACACACGGATACCACCGGCATTGGTAGCAATATTGCCGCCTATTTGTGATGAGCCTTCAGAAGCGAAACTGATCGGGTAATACAGGTCCTGCTGACGTGCATACTCCTGAACGGTCTGAGTTGCCACACCCGGTTGAACCGTCAGTGTCCTGTCCACTGCATTGAAATCCAGAATTTGGCGCATTCGGTCAAACGAGATGACGACCTCGCCTGCATCAGCCACCGCCCCACCACTCAGGCCGGTACGTCCCCCCGATGGCACCAACGGTATCGAGTGCTCCGCTGCGATCTGCACCAAACCGGCAACCTCATCAATGCTACGGGGGAAAACAACCGCTGCCGGTGCAGGTTTGCGAAAACGGGTCCAGTCGCACCCGTGGCTCTCCAGAACCGCTGGATCAAGGCTGATTTCCAGATCCGGGCAATGCTTTTTTAACAGCTGGCTATAGGTGCTTCTCTCGACCACTTTTATTCCTGATATTCGGTTGCTATCAAGCCTTACCAGCGAGACAATGTGAGTACTTCTTCAGCATAATAACTACGGTTCAGAGGTTCCCATGCTGAAGGAGCACTTAATTGAATCTTACGTCAAAACAGCGGTGATCGCACATGCAAAACTCCGAACAGAATCACTCTCTCCTCAAGGCAAAAATCAAGTTTCTCCTGCTCGAAGGTATCCATCCGCGCGCACGCGAGGTTCTTGAAAATGCAGGTTATACCAATATCGTTGAGCAGACCGGTGCCCTGACGCCCGAAGATCTGCATGAAGCATTGAAAGGTGTACATTTTGTAGGGATTCGTTCACGCACCCAACTGAATGCAGCCGCCTTTGAAGCCGCAGACCGCCTGACCGCGGTTGGCTGCTTTTGTATCGGCACCAACCAGGTAGACCTCAAGCGTGCGTCACATACCGGAACACCGGTATTCAACGCCCCTTTTGCAAACACCCGCAGCGTCGCCGAGCTATCACTGGCAGAAATCATCATGCTGATGCGTGGTATACCGCAGAAAAATGCTGCAGCACACCGTGGTGAGTGGCTTAAATCCGCCAGTGGTTCCAGGGAGATTCGTGGTAAGACACTGGGCATCGTCGGCTATGGTCATATTGGTACACAACTGGGCATCATCGCCGAAAGCATGGGCATGCGGGTTATTTTTCAGGATGTTGAAAGCAAGCTGCCACTCGGCAACGCGGAAGTAAGAGCCAGCCTTGAAGCACTGCTCAGGGAAGCCGACGTTGTATCCCTGCACGTGCCGGACACCCCTGAGACACGCAACCTGATGTCAGCAAGTGCCATCGCCGCAATGCGGGAAGGCAGCTATCTGATCAACGCCTCACGCGGTACCGTGGTGGACATTGAAGCACTTGCCGGGGCGCTGAAATCAGGCCGTGTCGCCGGTGCCGCCATTGATGTTTTCCCGGTCGAACCCAAATCCAACGATGATCGTTTTGAATCTCCTCTGGTTGGGCTGGACAATGTCCTGATCACACCTCACATTGGTGGCAGCACACTTGAAGCACAGGAAAATATAGCCGTCGAGGTTGCCAGCAAACTGGTTCGTTACAGCGATAACGGTACCACCCGGTCGGCCGTCAACTTCCCGCAGGTGTTATTGCCAGACCATATCGATACCCGCCGCATTATGCATATTCACCATAACGAACCCGGAGTTTTACAAAGTATCAACCAGGTATTTTTCGGCCAGCAGGTCAATATTGCCGCCCAGTATTTACAAACTGATGGCGATATTGGTTACGTCGTGATGGATATAGAGTCCGAAAATGTGGGTGGGCTAATGAAAGACCTTGCACAAATTCCAGCCACGATCCGCACGAGGATATTACACTAAGGTCCATGTTCGTGTGAGTCTGCCCTATAATTAGACCAGCAATAAAACAGCCATAACGGATAAGCAACCCATGAAGATTCTTACGCGGAACACACGAGCACCTGGATTACGAGCGCTTATTTTATTGGTCGGCCTTGTTCTGATCATGCAGGCACCATTCGCTGTAGCTGGTGATAAACCGGATAAATTGTTCGAGGACGTCAGCGAATGGAAGGTTACATTATCGGGCCCGTGGCGAAAGATTCAGGCCAACTCCGGGAAGGATGCCTTCTATCCTGCACAACTGACCTACCCGGGTGCCGACGGGCAGCAAATCACGGTTGATATTGAAGTTGCACCGCGCGCACTGACACGAAGGCGGATATGTGATTTTCCACCGCTGAAAGTCTACTTCGATAAAGAAAAAATGAAAGGCACGGAACTCAGGGGAAATAAATCACTGAAACTGGTGACCTATTGTGATTTAAATAGGAAGTACGAGCAGTATTACATCAAGGAATTCCTGATTTATCGTATCTACAACCTGATCACCGATTATAGCTTCAGAGTTAAACCACTGATGGTGGACTACCAGGAAAGCGGATCAGACTCGAAACCCATCACACGCTTCAGTTTCCTGATTGAAGATGCGGATGAAGTGGCAGACCATAACGACCTGAAAAAACTCACCGTTGCAAGGGTCCCACCCAGTGAACTTCATTCTGTAGAAACCAGTTATTTCTCCCTGTTTCAATACATGATCGGCAATCTGGACTTTGCAGCCACCGGGGGGCCAGATAAGAACAAGTGCTGTCATAACGCCAAGATTATCGGCAAAGGTGAAAATGAGGCTCCGAAATACGTGATCCCCTATGACTTTGATTCAACCGGGCTGGTCAATGCCCACTATGCCGCACCACCTGACAAACTCAAGGTCCGCAATGTCCGTCAACGGCTGTACCGCGGGTTTTGTGTGCAAAACCACACCCTGTCAGAGGCAGTTGATGTTTTTCAGGAGAAAAAACCGGAGATCATGGCCTTGTTTGAGGACAATCCCCATCTGAATAATTCAAGCAAAAAAAGGGCCATCAGCTATCTTGAGGATTTCTACGAGGTACTTGATGACCCCGCGCGTTTCAAACGTGAAATTACTGACAAGTGCCGGGGGTAGCAGGCACAGTCAACTCTTCATCTTCCTGACCAACGGGCTCTTCCGCTGGAGGGGCCAGCATGGTCGCCAGTTGTTTTTTGAGCAAGCCGTTATTTGAATCTGCTGCAATCACTGCGCGTAAATATTCTTCCCGTCCTGCATTATCAGTTGGCAACGGGATACGTTTGTCGCCATAAATTGCAACGGCACCCGCTGCAGTCAATTCCAGCACACCCTTATGCGAGCCATAATAAGCCGCAATGCCGGTATCATTGACAACGACACGCTGGTCAAAACGCGGCCACACTGCACCGCCGGTGGGCGTATGACCAACCACGATGCGCTTCGCACCATAGCGTTTAAGGATATTATCGAGCGTCTGGGCGTATACATCGGTTTCGTCTTCGGTCGCATTTCCCCGATACCAGACCGGACCGAGTGGATCATCAATGATCGTGGTCGCAGAGCGGTCGTAGTTCTCCATTGCGGCCATGGCCTGTTGGGTCATTGACTCGAGGCTGAATTTACAATATTTGGAACTGATGCCACCGTGTAAAAACAAGGTGTCATTAACCTGGATGACCATCGCGTTGCCTTTCACCCACTTGCCATACTCGCCGTTCATCGCCCAGGCCATGCGATGCTCTACCCAGCCCAACGGAACACGTTGCTCCCATTCAAGCCGGTAAGCATCGAGGTCGATTTGCTCAAACGTCGGGTCGTTCACGCTCATCCATTCGACCTGGCGCTGCCATTGCATATCCTGTAATCGTGCAGAATTGCGTGACCGGAATGCGGCAAACTCACCTTTTGTGACATAGCGGAGATCACCGATCACGTTCATGGTCTCGTGATTGCCGATCAATAAATGTATGTAACCTCCTTTCTTCTTTGCCTGTTTGCGGAGCTTGACCAGGTGGTCGATGATCTTGCGACTGTCATCGCCACGATCGGTTATATCACCGGTCTGCACCAGGTGGGTTTTGCCACCACTCCATTTACCCTTTTTATCAATCAGGCCTGCAGATTGCATCACCTTCAGGTATTGCCCGTAGTCACCGTGCAGGTCCCCTATTGCAACAACGCGCTCAACACCGGTCCAGTGATAGTCATCCAGCTTTTTTGCTTTTGCAGTTGCCGTAGCAGGGGCCAGAAAAAACAGCAGCAGAAAACTCAGCACGTAATTGATTGATGATTTGTGACTCATGTACAACTCCAGGAAACCCTAATTCAGTCGAAGATACCGCTATCTTTCTGCTGTGCTTTACGGCGCTCTTTCTCGCGTGGACTGTGCCGCATGTAGTGTTTGGCATCTTCACTGCCACCATAGTTCATTTCCCACAAAATCAGAAATGTGTAGTTGAAAATGGACGTCATTACTGCCGCCACCAGAAACATACCGACACCACAGGACAGGCCAACGCCGACGGCCATGAAAATGAACAGCGAATCGGCCGTGCTTTTCAGTGAGTAACGATAGCGCACGCCGGCCACAACACCGGCGAGGCTGAATGCAAGTGCCAGGCTGTTGTGCACAATCAGCACGATACCGGTGACCGCAATAGGGAGTATCAGGATGGTTTCCAGCAACGACTGGTCCATTTTGGATTTACTGCGTATGGCCAGATAGGTCCATGATACCGGCACCATCAAAGCAACTGCCCCGACGATGGCCATGACCAGCCACATCAGGCCACCTGCTTCGTCGGTTACATTTGAGGCATGGATGACAACACCGCTAAGATCGCTCGACTCACCCTGGCTAATTAAATTCTCTACAACCCCCAACGGTATATAGCGGTGCAGATCCGGGACAAGCTGGTAGCCACCCCATATCAACAGGGCGAGGACACTGTAAAAAATATTTAGCCGTAAGAATAATCTCATAATCTCTCCCCTGGCCCGACGGTGGCAATGGCAATTCAGAGGCAGTATAGCGCACAGTCAGGATGATGATTATGTTGACGCTGTGACTGAATTTATTCAGGCCGGCGAGAGTAACCTGGCACGTATGACACCTTCCGCGTTGTTAATAGAGTGCATGACCCCTTCATCAGGTGCCTCAATGTCAATGATGCTGTAGGCATAATCCCCACGGCTGAGGTTCACCATGTCAATGACATTGATATTGTGGTCAGCCAGTACCGACAACACCGTACCGAGGACTTTCGGTATGTTCTCATTGCAGAATGTAATCCGGTAACCGCCATTTCTCGCCATGTAGGTATCGGGGAAATTCACCGAGTTACAGATATTGCCGTCTACCAGGAAATCCTTGAGCTGATCTGCCGCCATGATAGCGCAGTTTTCTTCAGCTTCACGGGTACTGGCACCGATATGAGGCAGCAGTATTGCATCTTTGCGCCCCAGCAGTTCAGGGTGGGGAAAATCGCTGATATAGGCTGCCAGCTTGCCGCTGTCGAGTGCGGCGACAACCGATGGCAGGTCGACAATTTCGTCACGGGCAAAGTTCAGCAAGCGCACACCTGGTTTACACAGGGCCAGGATGTCTTCATTGATCAGCCCCAGCGTCTGGGGGATTGCCGGTACATGCAAGGTTATAAAGTCTGAAATTTTTGCGAGTGCCTCGAGGCTATTCACTTTCTGTACACGACTGGACATACGCCAGGCGGATTCCACTGAAATGGCCGGATCGTAACCAGCGACCTTCATCCCCAGTTCCAGTGCCATGTTAGCCACCAATGCGCCGATGGCACCAAGACCGACGACACCCAGCGTCATACCGGTGATTTCTGAACCGGCGAAATGTTTCTTGTTTTGCTCCAGTATTTTATGCATCTCGGCGCTGTCGTTGATCTCGGCCAGAGACTGCACATAATTCATACCACCGAAAATATCCCGTGATCCCAGCAACAGGGCGGCAGCGACCAGTTCCTTCACTGCATTGGCATTGGCGCCGGGTGTGTTGAATACAACGATGCCACGTTTGGCATAGTCATCGACCGGGATATTGTTCACGCCGGCACCGGCACGGGCCACGGCGATGACACTTTCATCGATAGTTTCCTCATGCAGCTTTTGGCTGCGAAGCATCAGCGCGTCGGCGGAAGAAACATCAGGGCCCACCTGGTAGAGGTCTGATGTGAAGCGGTCCAGGCCTTTCGAGGCCAGGGCATTATAGGTACGAATTTTATACATGTGATGATCTTTCTTTGATGCGGGTATGTGTACGAATTGTACTTCAATATGTCGCTTAAGGAACCATTTGAGTTATATTTAAACTTTGAACTTTCTATGAATAATATTGGAGCATGCGTTTATGAATACCAGGATACTGATTACTTTTTTGGCTTCTTTCTCACTGCTCATCACGGTCAGTTCTGCCTATGCAAAAGAAGGGCCACCACAGACCACGATTGAAGGGCTTGAACGGGTTGAAGATTCAAAACTGGCCCTGGTATATGTCGAACCAGGTGCAGATTTCAGTCAGTACAAGCGGATATACATGGTAGACACCTATGTCGCTTTTAAAAAGAACTGGCGACGGGACCAAAACCGGAATGCAAATCCACACAAGATCTCATCGGCCGACATGGACAAGATGAAAGCGGAACTCGCAGGCCTGTTCCGTGACATTTTCACCAAGGTACTGGAAGAAGGTGGTTATGAGTTGGTCAATGAACGTGCTGAAGATGTCCTGATTATCAAACCGGCCATCATCAACCTGGATATTGTAGCCCCCGATAACCTGTCAAGTAACGACACGCGCACCTATTCGGAAAGCCCTGGCGAAATGACCTTGTACCTGGAACTGTTCGATTCCGTTACCGATGACCTGATCGCAAAGGCGCTGGATCTCCAGACAGACAGGGAAACCGGCTATTTTCAATGGCAGACACGTGTGACCAACCGGGCGGCAGCCAACCGGATTCTGACTGTCTGGGCCAATGTCCTTAAGGATGGCCTGGATAAGGCGCACGGCGTAAATGCCGATTCACCTTAGGGTTTTGTGTAGACAGGCTATGTGACCGGGGCCTACTTCGCAGCAACCACCGATAATTCTCGCACCGGCAGCGACCCATTTAGCGGCATGCGCTGCGTATGCTTCCGGGGTGACATCTGTTCTTGGTGGCGGTATGGCCGAATCGCCATGATAATCCCATTTATCCGGTATCGGTGTGAAGGCATTAGCATAAGCACCCGTTGGAATGTCGCTGACGGAAATCAAGTCAGGGATTACCTTGCCGATTGCTTCCGGTGGTGAACAGTTCAACAGTACTGCACTGACATTCAGCTCAGCGATATCCTGCCAGGCCTCGACAATGGGCTCCCCGCTACGCAGGTTTGGCGCACCGGAGTCTTCTATCGTCCACGACAGCCACACCGGTTTACCAATGGTCATTGCTGCAGCGACGGCAGCACGGGATTCCAGCCTGCAGGACAGGGTCTCACAAATAAAGAAATCAACATACGGGCCCAGGAACTCAGCCTGCTCACGATACAGGGCCTCGGTTTCCGCATAATTTCCTACCAGGTCCGGACGATAGCTGCCACGCTGGGGGCCCATCGACCCTGCAATCAAGACGGGTTTATCACAGGTATCCCTGGCCCTGTGCGCCAGTTCAGCAGACAGACGGTTCATCTCTCCCAGCCGGTCCGCCAGGCCTTCACTTTCAAAATTGTTTCGTATGCAGGCGTAAGAGTTAGTCGTGATTACATCAGCACCCGCGCGAATATAATCTTCGTGTATTGCGACCACTGCCTCGGGGTGATCAAACAAAGCTTTGGCCGACCACAACACACCCTCGCCGGAAGCCTTTCGTTTGATCAATTCCTGGCCCATGCCACCGTCCAGTAATATCAATCCCTCTGGCAGGCTGGATAATATGCCGGCGTTGAAAGACATGTTCTCAGTTGAACAACACAAACGGAATTACATCAACACGTTCACCCCGGGTAATGTCCTGGTCGGGATACTGGATCGCCATGCCGTCGGCCCAGGAGGTTGAGTACAGTGCGCCACTGCTTTGTTGAGGAAATAGCTCAACTCCATCTGAACCTGAACGGACCCTGATATACACCTGGCGTCCGCAGGCTTTCTGCTTGAACAACGCTGTCTGTCTGAGTGGGGCTATATCGTGATTTTTCATACCCTGGCAGTCGAACAGAAACGGCCGGGCAATCACCAGGATGGTCACCAGTGCCGAAACCGGGTTGCCAGGTAAACCAATGAATGGTGTTCCCTTCACATCGCCAAAAGCAAAGGGTTTGCCCGGCTTGATGGCGACACGCCACAGATCAAGCGAGCCCAGCGATTCAACCACGGCTTTAACATGGTCCTCTTCACCCACCGATACACCGTCGGTGGTGACGATAGCATCAGCCTCCCGACTCGCCCTGGTCATCACCTCGCCAAGTGTTTGCGGATCATCAACGGTAATACCAAAATCCACCACTTCAAACCCCCAGTTTCTGAGCAAGGCATCCAGCATGTAGTGGTTGGAATTAAAAATCTGACCGGGTTTGATCTCCTCTCCCGGTTCAACCAGTTCTGACCCGGTCGAAACGATTGCAACTTTCAGGCGCTGCCAGACATCAACTTCTGCAAAGCCCAGGGATGCGATCAGACCGATGTCCTGAGGCCGCAGTCGCTGACCGGCATTCAATACCGTTGCGCCACGCATGATGTCCTGCCCTTTCGGACGAATATTGGCGCCGTTCTCCCCGACGCTTTCCATGCTAACAAATTCCCCGTTTCCGCTGGATCGTGCTGTGCATTTCTCCTGCATCACGACTATGTCAGCACCTTCAGGAATTTCCGCACCGGTGAAAATTCGTGCAGCGGTTCCCGCCACGAGTGGTTCAGGTGGTGATCCGGCCACGATCCGCTGACTAATTTCCAGGAAATGGTCCGGCCCCTGCCAGTCTTCCCTGCGTAATGCGTATCCATCCATGGCACTGTTATCTGCAGGCGGGACATTGATGCCGGCAACGATATCGGTAGCTAACACACGACCCGCGCAAGCCTTCAGTGCACAGCTCTCTTTGACAACTCTCACATGGCTGTTTTCACACAGCCGTGCAATGGCTTCAGATACGCTGATCATGCTCATCGTAAATGTGCACCTGAGCGGGTCTGTGCAACGAAGTTACAGGGCCGGTGCCGGCTATCGAGTTGTTCAGCGAGTATTCCGTTCCAGCCATCGCGGCATGCACCGGGTGAGCCCGGCAAACAAAATACCAGGGTCTCATTCGCCAATCCGGCAATGGCCCGCGACTGTATGGTCGATGTGCCGATTTGCTGGAAAGATACCTGCCGGAAAAGCTCGCCAAAGCCCTCGACATTGCGGTCAAAAAGTGGCGTCAGCGCTTCCGGTGTTGAGTCTCTGGAAGTTAACCCGGTACCACCGGTCGTAATGACAATATCGATGCCTTCATCGGCGATCCAGGCAGAAACGATGGCCCGGCTTTGGTAAATATCATCCGGACACAGATCACGCTCCGCCAGGCTGTGGCCTGCTGCAGTCAATAAATCAACCAGTGCCTGGCCGGATGTATCGGTTTCGTTCGTGCGGGTATCTGACAATGTCAGCACGGCTATATTAAGGGGAACAAAATCAGCTTCCTGGTGCAAAATTCTTTACCTCTGGTTAATCCTCACAGGCTGCAAGCCATTTCTCTGCTGCTTGTAACTCTTGTGGTGTATTGACATTATAAAATGGTGGCGGCTCCGCCGATACCCATTCGACCACGACATGTGGCAATGATTTCAACATGTACTTCAGGCCGCCATCGCCACGATTAACCACCGCATCGTAAATAATCGGCAAGTGGTGAGCTTGCCACAATGAAAATGTTGGCTGCAGATACCCTTCATACGA
>Ga0164313_10005814_pt1 | contig 10899 bp, 12 predicted proteins | sample GuaBasSedimGuay4_FD_113735 | JGI IMG/M metagenome (GOLD analysis project Ga0164313, IMG submission 113735) | Subseafloor sediment microbial communities from Guaymas Basin, Gulf of California, Mexico - Guay4, Core 4569-4, 0-3 cm | ecosystem: Environmental > Aquatic > Marine > Hydrothermal vents...
CCCATCATCAAGAGAAGCTTCTAGTGAAACATTTGTTATATTGGTATCTAGCTGTAGCATAAGACGGTCAATACCTATCTCATCATTCGCATACATTATATCTTCCACATCTAACACAGTCTTAGAAATAAGAATGCCCTGCTCTTCAAAAGACTTAACGTCTACATGTACTTTATCGACAAGTATCACTACAGGAAGAGGCGCTGAACTACTGTTGTCCTCACTTGCAGGAAAAGAATCAATCAGTGCTTTGACCACATCAACATCCAAGGCTTCTACACTTATCTCATTGATAGCTACTCTTTTATATAAGATCTTAGAAGGATTCCATGAAAATGTTATTTTTTTTGTAAGCGTTTTTCCATCAAACTTCAATTCAGAGATCTTCACCCCTGTAAAAACATTACCTGTGATATCGTCATAAGATATTTTATACTCAGGAGCAAAAATATCTGCTGCTTTTTTAATGACAAAAGAGGAGTTTGCAGCAACAACAATTACGATGATCAATACTACCAAAAACACTAGTAAACTATAAAATATTTTCTTAAATGTTTTTAATAAAATCAAAACGACTGTCCTATTTGAAACGATATTCCATATTGGGAAGGATCAGCGACATTCATCCCCACATCCAGTTTAAAGGGTCCTATAGGTGTCATATAGCGTACACCAACCCCTGCTGAAGTAATAACCTCTCCCTTAAAATCATACGCTGTATCTGTCAGCATAGTATTGTCTGTAAAAACCGCACCATAAAGGTCACCCCATACAGGATAATCTGCTTCAAGACTCAGGTTTGCCCAGGTAGAAGCACCATTAATACTGTCTTCAGTAGGAGAAAGTATCACCCCCAACTCTCTAAATCCGTAAGCACGGTTTGAAAATGAACCCCCGGCAAAGAAATATTTTGATTCAGGAAGAGATTTCTCTGACTCTTCATCCACCACACCGACTATACCTACAGCAGCCAGTGTCAAGTTTCCAAAGCTATGAATAAATCTTCCTTCAAGTAAAGTTTTATAATATACACTTCCATCTTCAGCATCTGATAAACCAAGTTCACCATACGCATGAATATAATAGCCTGATGTTGGATTTAATTTTGAATTTCTTGCATCATAAGTAAAATCAACATAAGGATACGTGAGTAAAAAGGTTCCCTCATTTACAGCAAACTTAGGGTCTTCTCCAGGCCTTAAATTATCCAATGCTGTAATATTGATATTTTCAAAAGCCCAACCTGCTCTTAATTTTGTACGTTCACTTTGATAATCAAGGTAGGCTCTCATAAATGTTTTTTCTTCCTGAAAGCCATCAAATTCCAAATTTGAATACCCTATTCGCCCGCCAATACCAATATAATAATCAGAGATCTTAAAAAGTACCGGTCTGTAAAAACTTAAAACGGCCAACTGTTCCAACTTTGACCATGCCAATTGAAGCTTCAACTCCTGTGCATCACCTAAAAAATTATGTTTGGCAAGAGAGGAATGGACTCGTGGACCAACATAAGTATCAAAACCTGCACCTGCTTCAAAGTGGTAAGGTTTTTCCATCTCTTTCACTGTGATATCCACTGGTATGACGTTATAAAATTTTCTATCAACACCAATCAGCACCGAATCAAAGGAACGAAGACCATAAATTGCATCAGAAGTATCTTTTACCAATTCCGTACTGAATCTTTCACCCGCCGCTGCTCTCACACGTGATCTAATGACATCTTCATCAATGCTTTTATTCCCGTTTATAGTAACATTCCCAAAGGTACAAACCCCGCCTTTCTTTACAGAGTAGTGCAGATCAACACTGTGTTTCTCTAGGTCAACATAAGCTTTACTATCCAGTTCATAAGAACAATACCCATTTTTAAGTAAGCTGGCAATAATGTGACCTTTAATCGAGATGAATTTTTTTGCCTGAAAGATCTCACCTTTCTCAAAAGTGACCAATGAAGAGATATCATAATCACTCGATATATTAATATCGCTTACTTTAACAGGCTCGTTTTCTGTCACTTCAACAGTGACTGTAGTATTGGTTTCTTTGATCGTATATGTAGCATCGTAGAAACCCTCAGAATCATAAAAAGCTCTTAAGGATGCAGAGAGTGTAGGTAGCAACTTATCATGAATACGAGAGAGATCATCTTTCCAAAATTGAAAAAAGTTTTTATGTTCGATCCCCAGTGCATCATACATATCTGACTCAGTAAAGTATTCTTCCCCTGAAATATGAATAATGTGCGTAGATATAACAATCTCTTTTTCATCATCACCGAAGAGTGAGGCCCAAAGAGGTGTGGATCCTAATAAGATTGCAATAAGTATTATTTTTCTAAACATTCATTCTCCCCGGAAAAAGTGCCATTTTAGCTAATTTTTCTTGTATGCTTGATTTAATCCAAAAGATCTTTCACACTTTTTTCAGGGCCTTTTCCTTCTTCTATCATGGCATAGACTTCTTGAGCAATAGGCAGGTAGATACCTCTCTCTTGTGCTATTTTATGGAGTGCTTTTGCCGTAGGCACGCCCTCTGCCACTTCACCTAACTCTTCAAGTATTTCATCCATACTTTTTCCCTTGGAGAGCCCCAAACCTACACGGTAGTTTCTTGAAAGTGTAGAACTTGCTGTAAGAAAAAGGTCCCCTGCTCCCCCTAAAGAGAGAAAGGTTTCTGTTTTTGCACCAAAAGCTTCTCCAAAACGTGTCATTTCCACTAATCCCCTCGATATCAATGCTGCTCTCGCATTATTACCCAAGTCCAAACCATCACACACACCGCCTGCAATAGCGATGACATTTTTATAGGCTCCTGAAACTTCTGCTCCGACGACATCATCACTGACATATCCTTTGATGAATTTTGGTAAAAGGTCAGCATATATTTGTGCCAACTCTAGATTTGTAGAGCTTATCATGAGTGCTGTAGGGAGAGACTTCTGTACTTCAGCGGCAAAAGAAGGACCAGAAATAAACGCAAGCCTATCAGGAGAGACAAAATCTCCATAAATATCATTAAGGAAAGATCCTGTTGAAGTCTCTATACCCTTGGCCGCTACCAAAATATTTTGTCCTCTGTCTTCAAAATTCTCTTCCATCCATCCACGGACAAATTGTGCAGGAATCGCCATGACCAGATACTCTCTACTCAATGCTTCATCCAGTGAAACAAAATTTTCTATCTCTTTTACGGTCCGTGAATGAATCACCACATCATTATCCTGACTGTAAGCATGATACAATGCCTGTCCCCATTTACCTGCCCCTATAATTGATATTTTCATATCTTTTCCTTCTTTTCGTTATTTTCATTATTTTCGTTATTTTCTATCATCTCCACAAACTGTGAAGCACTTTCATCATACATGTCAAATATTTTACTCACGCCTGCCAAGAGCAGTTTTCTATTATCTTCTTTACTGTCTGATAACGCTACGATCTCCGAGTTAAACCCATTAGCACGTAAGGTAATGGCATAATAAACATTGAGTGCTTCCTCATCCATCGCACATACAGCTATCCCATCACTGATATCCGTTTTAATAGCGCTTTGTTTATCGATCAGGATCACAGAGGTAAAGTCATCCAACTTGGCACTTTCGTACCGTGCGCTGTCTATCTCATAAATACTGACATCAATACCCTCTTCTTTCAACATTTTACAGATATGACTGCTTTTGTGCGTATAGCCAAAAAAGAAAATATTTTTTTTCTCCTCTTCACTGTGTTTCTTCAGATAATGAAAGGCTTTGCTATCAACCACGTTATAAGGTTCTACAATACCATCTACATTAGTAGCAAGATACTGTGCATGTAACTCTATTTGGTTCATACGTGTGTAGACGACAGAGTTTGCATAGATACTTTTGGCATTGAGTATAAAATAGATATTGTTTATATCTGAGCTTCTGAGCGTGAGCATTGCAGTAATATTGCTTCTTTGATAAAGATCTTTTATCAGTTTTGCAGATGAACCGTCCGCATGTATGACATTATATCCGTCTTCAAGTGCTGCAGAGGCTTTTTCTTCATCACTCTCTATGATAACAGGTTCATAATTTTTATGTATTCGCAACTTTTTAGCAATTGTAGTTCCCAAGTGTCCATAGCCATTGATGATCACCACATTCTTCATTTTATTAACATTGTTAATACTGTCCTGATTACGTAATTCATCAAATCTTTCAGAAAAAGCAGAAACCATCACTGAAGTCACAAAGGAGATCATGGCTATACCAAAAATAATACCGAACATTGATACGACTTTACCCATTTCTGTCACAGGGGAGATATCACCATATCCTACTGTAGAGATGGTTACTAGTGCCCAGTAAATAGCATCTAAGTAAGAATGTAATGATTCATTGATCCCAAATTCAAGCAAGTAAAAAATAGAGCCTAAAGAGAAAGTAATACCAAAAAGCATATAGCCTAAAAAGATAAATTCAAAACGTTTTTTCAATAAAGCATTAAATAGACTTGACGCTCCATGCATGTAGTGATAGAGTTTGAGCAATCTGATGATCCTAAATTTCGGGAAGATCGCCACTAAGTCGATCAGTGCTGGAAGTGTGATCATGTAACGAAGTTTGGCTTTTACAACTGTCCAGTATTTTCCTGACATAGTGCTCTGAGATGAAGAAACAATGTATTTATGTATATCATGGCTGATCCATAGTCTTAAGAGGTATTCCAAAGCAAAAATAGCGGTGATAAAATAGAGGTCAAACTCCACAAGCCAATTAGGTATTTTTTCAGATTTACTCATAATAAGTATGGAGATAGAAATAACGATCAATCCTATCATGAACATATCAAAATACTTTTTATAAGGAGAATTTATATCCTCAAGAAGTGCACGAAAAAATGATTTTATTTTTTGATATTTGACTGACTTGTCAATGGTTTCGGAGAGTTTTAGTATAAAGTTATGCATTGTATTGCTCCGTGTAGGGTGAATTTATCCACCAATGATTCAAGGTGGGTAAACCCACCCTACTATTATCCGAGTCTCTCTTTTAACAATTCATTGACCTTACCTGGATTTGCAGTACCTTTACTGGCCTTCATCGTTTGCCCCACAAAGAAACCAAAAAGTTTATCTTTACCACTTTTGTACTGTTCAACTTTATCCGGATTCGCTGCCAATATCTCATCGATAATATCCAAAATAGCACCATCATCACTCACTTGGGCCAGTCCCAGTTCATCAATGAGTGCGTCAACATCACGACTCTCATTTTCCATCATATGGTCAAGTAACTCTTTCCCTGCTTTTCCAGAAATGCTATCATCAGAGATTTTCGCAACCAAGGTACCAAGTGTCTTCGCATCTACAGGCGAAGTTTCGATAGATAAACCTGCTTTATTGAGACGACCAAGTAGCTCTGAGGTCAACCAGGTTACAGCCGTTTTAGGCACAGCACCCTGCGCTAACATCTCTTCAAAGTAGTATGCCATCTCTTTCTCTGAAGTGATCACATGCGCATCAGCAGATTTAATACCAAGCTCTTCCACATAACGTTTTACTTTAGCATCCGGTAACTCTGGCATGATCTTCGCTTCAACGATCATCTCTTCAGTCACAATGAGAGGACGTAGATCAGGATCCGGAAAATAACGGTAATCCGCTGCTTCCTCTTTCCCTCTCATAGACTTCGTCACACCTTCAGACACATTCCAAAGTCTGGTCTCCTGATTTACTTCTTGTTCGTACACACCATCTTCATACGCTTCCGTTTGTCTTTGCACTTCATACCCAATGGCATCAGCAACAAATCTAAATGAGTTAATGTTTTTGATCTCTACTCTTGTACCAAAGGCTTCCTGACCTTTTGGACGGACAGAAACGTTCACATCACATCTGAACGAACCCTCTTGCATATTCGCATCTGAAATATCGAGATAACGTACGGTAGAGTGAAGTTTTTTCAAAAAAGACACAGCTTCATCTGATGATCTCATATCTGGATCAGAAACAATTTCAAGCAGTGGTGTACCTGCACGGTTCAAGTCTACTTTAGAGTGATTACCCTCATGCATATTCTTACCCGCATCCGCTTCCAAGTGTGCCTGAGTCATCCCTATGCGTTTTTGAGACCCGTCTTTCAAGTCTATAAACACTTCACCTTTTTGCACTATAGCCTTAGTCAGTTGCGTGATCTGATAAGCAGAAGGACTGTCCGGATAGAAGTAAGACTTTCTATCAAAAGTTGAAGTATGATTTACATTTGCATTGATCGCATACCCAAGTCTCATCGCTTTAACAGCGGCTTCTTTGTTCACTACAGGAAGTGCTCCGGGAAGTGCTAAACAGGTAGGACAAGTGTTGGTGTTTTGGTGCTCGGCAAAAGAGGTTGGGCAAGAGCAAAAGAGTTTTGTTTTTGTGTTAAGTTGTACGTGAACTTCAAGACCGATAACGGTTTCAAACATAGTGATTTTCCTCGTTAGATAATTGTAAATATTATAGCGTTTTGGTACTATAAAGAAGTTTAGAGGCTCCCTTTAGAAAAGTAGCGTATAGAGGCAAAGCCCTTCGCGCCTGTCTTTCTACAGATATCTATCTGCTCTTTTGTAATGATTCCCCCAAGTGCGATCACAGGAATATTAGTTTGCATAACAATACTTTTAAGTACATCAACACCCATAGGCAAACCTTTATTGGGTGTATGAAATATGGGGCTCATTGTGACCATATCTGCACCTAAGGCTTCAGCCTCTAAAGCTTCTTCTACAGTATGTGTACTCACAAAGACAAACAGACCTAAATCCTTTGCCTTTGATATCAATGAAAATTGTGTACTCTTTAAATGTACACCATCTGCATTTAAGACTTTTGCCAACAGGTAGTCTGAATGTAACAATACCTTTTGAAACCCTTTTTTATAACTCTTTACAGATGCCATAAAAAGACGGGCACACTCTGCATAATTAGAATTTTCAGTATCTCTGTAAACAATCATAGAAGCGTGTTGGGAAAATCTCTCTAGATCACGCTCTAGCTCATTAAAATCCAAGGTAGATGGATCTGTGATAGCATACGCGATCATTTTAAATCGTTATTTTCTTTTTCGATCTTTTCTTTTTTTGTAAGAAGTTTTTCAAGTAATGCAGTTTGTTTTTTAAGCTCTAAATGTTTCTCTTTACCCGTGATGATATGTTCAAGTAAAAGCACAGATACCATACCTGGTAACGCACCCATAAATGCAAAGATCACAGCAAGAAAGAAACTATCTTGATAAAAAGCGAGAAATGAAGTAATAGCGCCAAGAAGGACAGCAGCCCATGCGACACCTAAAAGAAAGTTGACTACAAAACTTAACGGTCCGTTTTGCAGTCTCATATTTAATTATCCAAAGTGATCTTAGTGATCATCTTCTATAGCTACAGCACCTGCAAGGTACACATAAATAAGGATCATAAATACAAACGTTTGTAAAATTGCTGAGAATGTAAGTAAAAGATATGCAGGAAGTGGTGCAATATATGGTACTAACATAAGAAGTACCCATAAGAAAAGATCATCCCCTTTAATGTTACCAAAAAGTCTGAATGAAAGTGAGATAATTCTTGAAATGTGAGAAACGATCTCAATTGGGAACATCAATGGTGCAAGTATTTTTACAGGACCCATAAAGTGAGCAAAGTATTTTACAAAACCATTCTTTTTGATACCTTCATAGTTGTAGTAGAAAAAGACCAACAATGCTAAAGGCAATGTTACGTTAATATTTGAAGTTGGAGACTCAAATCCTGGGATAATACCGATCACGTTTGATACAAATACAAACATTCCCACTGCTGCTACAAGTGGCAGATACTTTCTTGCAAGTTCTTCACCGATCACATCTTTACCCATAGCTATAGCACCGCCAATGTAGGCTTCCATAACATTTTGTGTACCTGTTGGTACTGCTCTAAGACTCTTTGTTGCCATTTTTGCGATTGCCAATATAATAATTGCCACTAAAACCAAGTGCGCAACAAACATCATTTGTCCATGACCAAAAATAGCGCCAAGGTACGTAAATACACCTTCCATAAAACATCCTCTTGTAAGTTTAATATTGCGGGATTATACCTTTTTTCACCTTATAAGCAAGTGGATATAGTAGCTTAACTACTGTAATTTTTCCTGTCCCAGACGATAAAGGGCAAAATCATATTTAATAGGGTCTAAAGCATCAAAAGTTCGCAAGGTATCAGTCAATTCTATACTGGCTTTCATATCGTAGGTTTTACGCTTAAGTAACCCTAAACGTTGTGAGACTTTAAAAGTATGCGTATCCAAGGGCATAAGCAGATCTTTTTTATCGATCTTTGTCCATAGTCCCATGTCGAGTACATCTTTTCGTACCATCCATCGCAGGTACATCATATAGCGTTTATAAGTACCAGAGGCAGATACTTTTTTAGGCAAAGAACCCACTAAAAAATCATATCCCCGACTTTTATGAGGATGCACATTTTTCAAGGTATCGATAAAGTGCCACAAACCTTCCAGTATATTTTCTTCTTTTTTATACCCAGCATAGAAAATATTTTCAATACTCTCTACTTCTCTTAATCGTTTCAAGGCAATAAAAAGTGCCACAACATCTTCATTTTTTTGAAAACGGTAATAATGCGAAGAAAGTGTCTGCCTGATCTTCTCTTCGCTGCTTTCAAGTAAAAAGAAGTCCAGGCTGTCTAAAAATTTAACAATAAGCCCGGCATTACCATACGCAAACAAAGCACAGATCAATGCTATGGATTCATCTTGATGTTTGGAGGCAATAAGAAGGGGGTCAGGCTTTTCATAAGAGAGTTCAGAAATGTTATTTCGTGTTTGAACTTCTTTATCAAGTAGTATTTTTATATCTTTTAAATTCATGCATACAACCTAAAACGTATCTAGATACGTGAGCTCCACGCTGACAAGCATCTAAAATGCAGTACAAGTGAGGCACTAAATGCCGAATCGTAAGAAAACCTAGTGTTAACGTAGGAAATATGGGCTTTGCCCATTTTCCGTCCTATAAGTCTAAAACGTAAAATGTTCACCCAAATAATGTTTACGTACATTCTTATCATTTGTGATCTCATCACTGGTACCCGTTGCAAGCATTTCTCCAGACCTCATAACATACGCCCTGTCACAGATCCCCAATGTCTCACGTACATTATGGTCTGTAATCAATATACCCATATCAAGGTCAACCAATTGTTTAATAATGTTTTGTATATCCAAAACAGCTATCGGATCAACCCCCGCAAAAGGTTCATCAAGAAGTAAAAACTTTGGTTCTCCAACCAATGCTCTTGCTATCTCTACTCTTCTTCGTTCACCACCACTCAAACGTATTCCCAAACGTGAACGTATGGGTTCAATATTGAAAATTTCAAGCAGTTTTTCTATACGTGGACCCACAACTTCTTTTTTCAGATTAAGTGCTTCAGCAGCGATGAGTAAGTTCTCTTCCACCGTTAAGTCTTTAAAGATGCTGGACTCTTGAGGCAAATACCCTATCCCCATCTGTGCACGGGCACTTAAAGGCAGTTTTGTGATATCTTCGCCATCTAAAAAAACCTTGCCTTCAGTCGCATCTGTTAATCCGCACACCATATAAAACGAAGTCGTTTTTCCTGCACCATTTGGGCCAAGCAATCCTACGATCTCTTTACTTTTTACTTTAAGAGAAATATCATGTACGATCTTTGTTTTTTTAATGGTTTTTGCAAGGTTTTCGGCTTCAAGTGTATGCATTATATATGTATCCTATATGTTCTACTATTTTCATTAGGTTCTATGTCAATCGTTACAACATTATAGCCTACACCTTCTAAAAAGGCTTTAAGTGCGTCAGATCCCCATTCTACCATATGCCAACCCTCTTTTTCAAACTCTTCAAAAAGACCCATCTGCATAAACGCATCATACTCTAAACGGTAAAGATCATAATGGTATAAACCTGTACCATCTTTCACAGCATAACATTGTTGAAGAGAAAAAGTAGGAGAAGTAACCTCCCCTTCAACACCTTTAGCCTTTGCGATAGCTTGTGTCAAAGTTGTTTTTCCTGCTGCCAGATCACCACGTAAAAACACTATGGCATGAGCAGGCAGTGTTTCATTTAAATAATTTACTACTTTATCTAATTGCGATAATGAAGCTGTTATTTCTTTATTCATTTTTTTCCTTGTAGGGGAGCACCCCCGTGTGCTCCCATGGTTTCATAAAAATATTTAACATACATAATTCACATTCCATTCCCAGGTGATACATAAATCCAAGGGCGGACATGGGAGTCCGCCCCTACGGGCATAATGTGTAATTCATATTGGTTTTCGGGCGGACACGGGGGTACCGCCCCTACAAAATTCATATTTGATATGTAGGGGAGCACCCCCGTGTGCTCCCGTGGTTTCATACAAATATTTAACATACATAATTCACATTCCATTCCCGGGTGATATTTAAATCCATAATGTACATTCCATTCCGGGTGGACATGGGAGTCCGCCCCTACAGGTACCCAATACATTAAAAACCCTTTGACACTTCCGCAATACATTGTAAATGCTTCGTTGCTTTACCACTTTCCAATTGTGCTTTTACTTTCTCTATCGCCTCAGCTATATCTTTTACACCACCGTTTGCAAAAAGAGCAAATGCTGCATTCAGTACAACAATGTCTCTTTTTGCACCCTGCTCTTTTCCAGAAAAGATATCTCTGCTTATCTGAGCATTAAAAGCTGCATCTCCACCTTGTATCGCTTCTTTAGGTCCCAAGGTAAAACCGTATGCCTCTGGGTCTATCTCACCCTCTGTTACTAAGCCGTTTTCGACAAAAGCAAAAGCACTTTTACCTGCAAGGCCTATCTCATCCATACCGTCATGAGAACTTACCACATA
>Ga0164313_10005815_pt1 | contig 10899 bp, 8 predicted proteins | sample GuaBasSedimGuay4_FD_113735 | JGI IMG/M metagenome (GOLD analysis project Ga0164313, IMG submission 113735) | Subseafloor sediment microbial communities from Guaymas Basin, Gulf of California, Mexico - Guay4, Core 4569-4, 0-3 cm | ecosystem: Environmental > Aquatic > Marine > Hydrothermal vents >...
CCTGACCACTGTCCGGTTTTTCAATATCACCGGAATCGGAAAATTCGGAATTAAAAAATTTAAAATCATTGCTAATATAATATGCCGAAGCAAAGGCAACTACCAAAAAAACGATTACAATCGGCAGGAATATTTTTAGGCCGGAAAATTTTCTTGGTCCTCCCGACCCTGATGCACTCTTTTTTTGCGCCTTACCCGTATCTTTAGTATCCAAATTTTCGGTTAAGGCCTGGCTATTATTTAACTTTTTTTCTTCTGTCATAAAATTAATTTAGTTTATAATATTATTAATCTAATTATTATGTATGCATTAATTATACTATCCTTAACTAAAAATGCAAAACTTTTTATACCAACTGGCAGCCACGAGCAAATGTTTTAAATTAACGTCAACTATTTAATTAAGTGAATAAATAAAACAAAAAAATCACTCTAACAATTAAGCGATTTTATATGCATGGAATTGTGGATAGTGTTTTAATTAGTGTTGTGTCCCTACCTATTCGCATATAGGGACAGATTCCGAACTTTATTAGCTAATGGTAAACTTTTTCAAAACTTGATTTGCCCAGCGACGAAAATCAACTGCCTTTTTTGAATTTACCCTAAATCCTACAGAAATAATTCCCTCCAGGCTATAATGTTTTGTTTTATAACTTTTTCCGTCTTTAGCAGTTATTAGGAATTTCCTAATAACTGATTTCTCTTTTAATTCCTTACTTTTTTATGTAATATTAGTAGGTAAATTTATTGAGATAGAAATTCCCAGACAACTCTATTCACTTCGTCAACCATGCTTTTATGTAATCTGTAGTCATGATTAGTTTTTAATTCATAAATCATTTTAGGCTCTGATACTTGCTCATATGTTTCTTTAACTTTCTCTGGTTTAATCAGTGCATCTTTTGCGCCGTAAAAAAATAATTTTGGCTTCTGGCAATGCATTAAACCCTTGAGAATATTGTGTTTTTTAGCATCCTCAAAATAATTTACGGGCAAATCAAATCTTTTTTTGTTTTCCGTGTCATCTGGCGGCATATCCCGATATGATATTTTTATACCATCCGTAACATCTTTGTTTTTTATGATACTTGGCCCAGCTTGTGACATCACTGCTATTATGTGTGTAACGTACTTATTGTTTGGCCCCGCTAACATTGCCATGCTGCCGCCTCTGCTATGACCCATTAATACGGTGGGTTTATTTCCAAAAAACTCAATTAACTCGTTTGTAGCTTTTAGATAATTCGTCATAGTAAATAGGTCTATACTACCTGGGCTATCCCAGGTTCCGGGCGGATCAAAAGATACGGCATAATATCCTTTTTCTGCTAAAAATTCTATATGGCTAACCATGTGGGCATAATCTTTTGTGTCTAGTTGCCCCGGCAACAGCAATGCAATTTTGGATGAATTTTCATCACCCTTTGAAATTGTTGCCAATTCAAAACTTTTAGTTTTTATTATTTTCATTTTTTTATTATTATATATATCATTTCCAGTCGGTAATCAATATCCCCTTCCCTCGTTTTTTAATAACTAGCTTTTGTTTTTCTTGCCACTTAAGCTCCCTTATGATCTCAACCGGAATTGTCACGGCGTAGCTACTGGAGTGCTTATAAAGTTTCCTAATATTTCTTTTTTCTATTGTTCTTTTCATAGTTTTGAATGTTTTTATGTTTTATTATAAAAGTGTACACTTGGGTGTACACTTTTATTTTAGCAGATTTTGGTGGTTTTTTGAATGGTTTTATTAAGATTTAATTTTAATAGTTCACGAGTATAAAGCTAAAAAAATGCTTTTGGCCATTACCGACTTGCCTTATTACTACTTTTCGGGGTTATCCTTTAATTTTTTCACTGATTTTGATAATTTTTTATCTTCAGATTTTAATTTTCTTTCAACTTTTTTAATATCTTCTTCTACCGGCAATCTTTCGGGGGTTATTCCTCTGGAAATCAAAGTTTTTCTGACTGATCTATTGTTTGTAATATGCTCTTCTGAAATTTGCCTCTCTGTACTCAGGTCTTTTTCTTTAGAATTAAAAATCGTTATTTCAGTGGCAAAATCTTTTGCTTTTAAAATAATGGTTGGCTGAAAATCTGCCAATGCTCTTTTTTGTGAAACACCCAAACGATTTTTCATCTCATTTGTGGTATATCCAAACAATGCTCTGTCGCCCTTGCTCCTAATTAAGCCAAAATTTTTATCACTTCCTGTTTTTTGAAAAATAACGCCTGAGAATTCTTTTTCTGTTTCGGTTAATTTTTGCCTTGCCTTTAATCTTTCTGTATCTTGAATTCTTTTTTCTATAATTTCAAATTTTCTTGTTTTCATGGCAAAATATGTTTGCGTGAACGCAATTTCCTCTTTTCTGGGATCGCTATTTTGCGCTATTAAATAGCAAGCATATCTTGTTAACATAATATCTGGCACAGTTTTTTCCGCAGTTTTAGGCATTTTTATCGTTTTGTTGGCGTCAACGAAATGATCATTTACTTTACTTCCAGATATTTCGCAGGCTGTTTTTGCTTTAGAAATTACTTTTAAAAAATTCCGCCAATCTGTGTAGCCCAATAAATTCTGCAGATCACGGGCAAACCAAAACTCTATGCCGTTTTCCGTTTTATTGACGTAAGATTCAAAATTTTTAGTCAGTGATTTTATTATTTGTTTTTCCATGAATATATTTTATTGAATATTTAACTATGTTTTGCTTTAGCTATGCTATAATTATACCCGAACAAAAAACGAAAATCAAACATTCTTTAAATAATTTATCCAAAATAATTATTAACTACTCCCCATCCACAATCAAAATTCCTTTCCCTCGTTTTTTAATAAATATCTTTTCGTTCTACGTCGCTATTTCACTGAAATAATATAATTGGGGTTTGTTAAGAGTTAAAAGTTAATTGTTGTTTACATTTTACCATTTTTACTATTTTCATCCAATGAAAAACCGCTCTATTTACTGCGCTATAGTCCTCGAGTCTGTCTAAGGACGAAGGCGGGAGTGGGTAGTGTTGACTAAATAATTATTTATGTTAAGCTCTATATTGCAGAGAGTCCTGTTATACTTACCGGGTCCGGAAATCCTTATATTAGGTAATCCCTGGTGTGTGCTGGCTTTTGGAGAAGCAGCAAGGATAAATAGGATTCTCTGCATTTTTTTTATACAAAAAAACCGCCCGCTTGGGTAGTTTTTTATTGTTATACATATCATTTCCAATCGGTAATCAATATCCCCTTCCCTCGTTTTTTAATAACTAGCTTTTGTTTTTCTTGCCACTTAAGCTCCCTAATGATCTCAATCGGAATTGTCACGGCGTAGCTACTGGAGTGCTTATAAAGTTTCCTAATATTTCTTTTTTCTATTGTTCTTTTCATAGTTTTTAATATTTTTATGTTTTATTATAAAAGTGTACACTTGGGTGTACACTTCTATTTTAGCAGATTTTGGTGATTTTTTGAATATTTTTTCTCACTCATAATTTTAGTTATATTATCTATGCCACCAATTAAAAAAATCACCAACTTTTTTTATTATATAGCCAAGTACCAAAATCGAAACACCAGCACTTGCATAAACGTTATACATTCCCCCATCAGGAAAATATGTAACAAATAAATAAACTCCACCTATCATCATGCCAATTCCTATAATAACAGCTACTTTCCAAAATTTACCAGACGAAGTGCTCTTGCTAGACCTCCCAACCAATAAAAAACCCAAAAACATTATAATAAGCCCACTAACTATATTCTGCAATAAATTTTTATCAAAAAAATCATCCATTTTATTTTTTAAGAGTAACAAATTTCCCGTCTTTAATTTTTCCCTTCTTTACTAATCTTGTATGCACTTTTAATAAGACATTGAAAAATCCAACAATATTTCTTCTACCCTCCTCTGTAAATACATTATCTTTTTTTCCATTTCAATTTTATTTTGCTTGACTAGTATCGGTTATTTATAATTTAATGAATCGATAGTTATAGAGAAGCGGTCCTTCGTTTCCTGGGATAATATTTTAATAATATTACTTTTCTTTTCGCTGTAATATAAAGTTAAAATCGTTTTATTAAAGGAAGCATTATTGGGTAGCCCTATTTCTTTTTTTATTAACCTAATATCTTTACCCTCAAACAAATCCTGAAGTATTGTTTTTCTTGCTCTTGGACTTTTAGGCGGTAATAATCGAAATCTTTTTTTTGCTTCGTGGGGACCAAATTTTTTTTGAGCATCCCTGTAATGCTCTTCGCCTTCGGAATCATTATCCCACAAAGCTCTATAGTCAATGCCCCAAGCAATCATTAATGATATGTAATACTTAATAGAATCAGCATTCACGGAAGGTAAAAAATTAATTGAACTACTCTGCTTAAACATATTAAACGCATAGTAATCATAAATTCCTTCCGTGATAACAATTTTATTATTTGAGTAATCTAAAATGAACGGTTTTATTTGTAATGCATCCAATACGGGTTGAAAAGCGGACCTTTTAGTATGATTACCATGGTAATCATAAATATTGGTTATACTGATATTGCCTCCACCGTCCTTATCGGCAATTTTAATATTATTTAATGGTATCAACTCGGGGTCTAATAAATAATGTGAGTGAGTACAATATAAAACTTTATTCTTTATAGATAGCTTTTTTAATTTATTACAAAGCTTCGACTGTGCTATTGCATGTAGGTATGAGCCAGGTTCGTCCAATAAATAAATTGCCTCTTGCCCCTCAAAATCCAAAGATTTTGGGTTAAACTCTAGTTTCATAACAAAATTAAAAAACCAGTAAAACCCTTTGCTTCTATCTCGTACAAAGAAAAAATGCTCATCCCCCTTAGTGTCAGTCTCTATTACATCAAGATTAATAAACTCTCTATCATTATCATCGTCTTTATATTCAATTGATATTGTTAATGCGTCTTTATCGTCAAGTTTAAAATTCTCCCATTCCCTCGTTAATGTTTTATTTAAATGTCTTTTTACTTTTGAAATAATTCCTTTACGTTGTCTTTTTTCTTTATCCTTTAAATCATAAACGGAAAAATTAGGGTCGGTTTTTTTAAACAGCTCTTCAATTATGTCTAACCAACTTGAAGAGTCTTCACCTCGCTTAATTTCAATTTTATCGTCAACAGAATCTCTAAAATCATCAAAATACAATATATATGGCAACTTTTGAATAATTTTTTTACAAATTTGGTGGTTAATATTTGAGTTTGAAAAATTATCATCTTCAATATTATATTTTCTGGTTTTTAAATTTCTTGTTATAACTATGGTCTCAATCTTCTTAGATTTTACATAATAATCATATTCATTTAATTTATTAATAGTCGGCTCGTTTAAATCCCAATTATTGTCTTCTGAGTCATTGGTGGTTTCGTTATTATCCTCAGTGGTCTCACTTTCTACGCTTGGGGTTTCTTCAGCTGTTTCCACATCGTTAGCTAATTTTTTTTGCTTCATTTGCTTCTTTTCAATTTCAGTTTTATATAAATTTATAAATGTACTCAACTCTTTACTATTAATACCTATCTCTGCACTTATAATTGGTGCGGTATCTGAGGTGCTGTATAGGTTTATTACATCTCTTAAATGTTTACCTCTTTGATTAAGTTTGTCGTTATAACAATCAAAAGCAAAAATGGCCTGTAAAATAGTTGTCTTGCCACATTCATTTACTCCAATAATCGGCATTAAAGAGTATTTTTCTATATCTACAACAATGGGCTTCGTTATAGCCCTATAACTTTCGATAATGAATTTTTTATATTTCATATATTTTTTATATTTTAATAATAAAATCCCCATTATAAAACATGGGGATTTAACTATATTCTAACAGATTTATAACTTAAGTCAATTCACTTTAGGCTAATTTTTGCATTATTTTGTCAACTCGCATCCCAATCTGTCTCATCACGTCATTTGACCACCCGTCAATATCGTTCCAGTTCTTCCAAGATACACTTTTCACACCCTCGCTAATTGCTTTATTATTATATTCTGGAATTGCTGATATGCTAATTATCTTATCTGGATTAAACTTGCTAAGGTCTAGCGCATAAAAAGACCCTCCCTGTTTACAATCTCGATCAAGGAGAACAATATCGAAGTTATCGCTCTCCAATTTGTTCACTTAATCTTCAACTTAGCATATTTTCCAATTTCCGCAAGACTAACCCTATCGTAAAACCACATTTTTTCCTACCCAAGTCAAACCTAACTCCCGGCTTAAGCTTAAAAGATAAAGTTTTGATAAAATAATTCTAAAGAAATTGCCTGCCCGCAATGCTTTTTAGCAAAGTAGGCGGGCTGCCCGATCTACCAATTTTTGGTAGGCGATTAGAATTCTTTATAAAAAAGGGAGGCTTCAGGGGTCACCATCTGGACTATAGCGAATTTATTTATATCTTAAGTTTGAGATGACCTTTTTCTACTACTTTTCTAAAGCACCATGGGGTTTGGGGGCGGAGTTTGCGACAGTGCTAGGAGAAATATAACTATAATCAATGTCATAGCAAATCGGAGCCCCCAAGACTTTTGCTTCTTTTGGTCACAAAAGAAGGCCCGAGCGGCAGCGGACAACTTCCACGAACGAAAAATATTTCAAATTAAGATTAATTTTCTAAAAACCTTACTCTAGGCCTCACACAATATCAGCCGGGTTGATATAAAAAAAGAGGCAGTTCCCGGGGTTAGAGACCTGCCTCGTTTTGTATTGTAAAATCATGATGTTTTAAAAATAATGTTCTTCTATAAAATCAATTCCTGCTAATGTGTTCTTTTCTTTTATTACCTCCCTTGCCTTTTTTATGCTTAACCAGTTTACTTCATAAAATTCTTCCAACACTTTCTCCTTATCAGGCTTAAAACTATCTTTGTCAACCTTAATAAAATACCAAATATCATAATGAAGTCTGCAAATTTGTTTTGCGGGATTATTGATTTTGGTTAGAGATAAAAAGGGCGGATTGTTAATTTTGAATATACCTATATCCAATCCCCACTCCTCGTCAATTTCACGCTTTAATGTTTCTTGTGAATTCTCTCCCTCATCAATGTGCCCGCCATTAAATAACCATAAGCCAGATTTTTTATGCTGACCAATAAATAACTCTTTATTTTTATTATCATAGGCGGCAAAATAAATGCAAAAATGATTTTCGGGATTTTCCTGAATTGTGAGTTTGCCATCTTCAATTCTTTCTAAGAATTTTGAGGCTACTGAGCCATAATTAAAACTTGCCAATAACCCTTTTAATTCTTGTGATAAACTTTTATTACTATTGGTCATATAGTTTATTATTATTATAGTATTATCTTATCACAAAAAGTATTACCTTGTCATTTAATAAAAACTTAAAAAACAAATTAGTCATAATAAAAAGACCATTTCCGGCCTTATCCGACGAATTTGAGATTTCGCCTTAAATAAAATTTTGATAAAATTTTTCTAAAAAGTTTCTAAATATTTTATAAACAAAAATAAAAGGGCACTCGTAAACGAATACCCTATATTATTAGATGGTGGCTTGAATCGAGCTAGGCGCTTGATCCAAAACCGTGTTTATGATGCTTAATGCTTTCATTATTATTTCTGAAATTACTAGGGCAATTTCAGGAAAAACAATTTTAAGCATCAGTAAAATAAACAAGAAAGACAGTGCTGATGAAATCGCTTTGAACATAAATTTGCGAGTTCCGGGAAGAAAATTTTTAATAAATATTTCTTCCCCGAATTTTAATAATTAAACATTAAAATTCGTCGGCCTGTTTTATTTAAAATGAACTAACTTGACATTCCATCATAGCATGGAACTAATAATATGTCAAGGGTTCGTATTTTGGATTGTTTTCCACGGTTTAATCTTTTATGCTTTTAGTCTAAACTCCCCTTCTTATATGCCAAAAATAACACTAATATTACAACGATTTTCCTCATATACCATTGCAAATGAAGCCAGAAACAGAATTCGGAATTTATAATAGGCATATTTATATGCCTAGATTGCGTGAAAAATAAAGAATATCATACATTTTAAAAAAAGAAAAAAGGGCGATGACGTAAAAACGTGCATCTCCCCATTTTGTATTGTTTTCAAGCAAACGTAATTAATAATTATTAAAAAAGCCGTATGGTGTTTCAAGTTCTACCTTATTCTTCTCTCCCTCATATTGGTCACAAATTCCCAAATCAAACATTTTTACATGAACTTCCTTGGATATTTCTTCTAAGATTTTACGAAATTCTTTGTTATCCCCACCAACTATATCAATTCCTACGCCGCAATTAAACGTCTCAAACATATTTCTCCATGATTCCCCTGATTCATCTTTAATTAATTTAAAAATTGGCGGCACAACTGGCATAGTTTTCCTATACAATATTCCGCTTCCAATATGCCCGATTTTAGTGGCGCCACCCCCGGTATTCATTGATATGCCATGAAGTAATGACAATTTATTTTTTTCTTTCAACTTTTTTATAATTCTCTTTATTACGATTGCCCACTGTCTGGTTGGAGATAAAATTGCCTCACTTACTGTCATTGTATTTAATATTTCCGGTCTTTCATTTATTTGATATTTTCCTCGATAAGCACATGCTTTATTGTTTAAAAACGGATACTTTTCCGCATACTTTTTATTCATTAAATCAATTCTGGCCATAGTAACTCCATTAGACATCATGCCGGAGTTGTCCGCGTTTTCCCACCTGGCTCTTCCGTCGCTGGCAAAGCCATATATTTTGTCTCCTGGCTTTACGTTTCCGGCAACAATATTATTTTTTTCGGTTCTGGCGTATATTCCCACATCAAAAACCATGCTTGAGATTTGAGTGGGCAAATCCGCGGTCTCTCCTCCAAGAAAATATAACATATCAAATCCATTCTTATTATAAATATCAATCAATTCTTTAAATCTTTTAGCTACTTGTTCCATTATAATATCTTTTGGAATATTCATCGCATTAATATTTATAACATCAGTAATCACCCATTTTCCGGTAATAAACCCGCTAGCCGCGATATCTCCGGTATTCATAGACACTGCATCATCAACTGCTCCCTGAAATATTGTCGCGTCTCCAGTTTCCAAATAATGCAATACTCTCTGCACAATTTTACTACCATCACCATCCATATGCATAGTAAAAACTTGCTCTGGGTTTTCAGGATCAGTCACAATATTCACAAAAGCATCGGGATAATCATTGGTAATATATTTGGTAAAAATTTTTCTGACATTAGACTTACCGGGATCAACCCCAAGCTCTTTGTATTTGCTTGTTTCAGTCATGTATAAAATTTATTTATTATTTTCACACCATTCTCGCGCATTTTGAAACATCTTTAACCAAGGAGAAACTTCCCATTCTTTATTAAGCTCATCAGTCAGCCAGGGCCACTGCCATTTTAAAAATGACCTTTCAGGATGAGGCATCATTGCCAGATGTCTCCCGTCCCGAGAACACAAGCCAGTAATCCCACTCACGGATCCGTTGGGATTAAAAGGATATTTTTCAGTTTTTTCTCCTTTATCATCAACAAAAGCAATAGTTGCTAAATTCTTTTCTTTCACTTCTTTAAAAATATTAATGTCCGGAAAGTTCAATTTCCCTTCACCATGCGCTACCCAAGCACCAAGTACCGAACCATCCATTTCTTTAAGCATCATTGCCGGGCTTTCTAATATTTTTACTGTCACCCACCGTGATTCAAATCGGCCTGAATTATTACGAATAAACCTTGGTTGTTTTTTGCTTTCAATTCCGCTCCATGGCACCCAACCCAGAAGTCCCATCAACTGGCAACCATTGCAAATACCTAAGGAAAAAGTATCGCTTCGATTATAAAAATTATCAAACATTTCCTTGGCTTTTTTATTGTATTTTATAGTGCTTGCCCAGCCTTTCGCTGAATTAAATACGTCAGCATAAGAAAAACCACCAACAAAAACTATACCTCTATAATCCCCTAAATCGACTGCACCAGCCAAGATGTCCGACATAGCCACGTCCCAAACCTCAAAACCGGCAGAATAAAAAGCGCTCACCATTTCTCTATCCCCGTTACTTCCTTCTTCACGTATCACTGCGATCTTTGGCTTTATATCACTTTTTAAAATATCTACTGGTGTGGACTTTGGAATAAAAGACAGTTTATAAACCGGATTTTCTAAATCATAAATATTTTTCCTTTCTTCGTCTGCACTCTCTGGATTCATCTGCAATTTTTCCAACTGATAACTTGTCTCTTCCCATATCTGCCGCAATTCTCTCATGTCCTTGTTTAATATATCTTCGTTATTATATTTTATTTTTATAATTTTATTCTTTATAGTTCTCCCAAGCTTCTTCGACATAACGTTTATGCCATGTTTTTTTAAAATAATATTTAATTCCTCTATTTTATCATCACTCACCTCTATTACCATTCCCAATTCTTCATTAAAGTGAAATGAAATAGCATCAACATTTTCATTATTAAAATCAATATCAACCCCGCAATTTCCGGAAAACGCCATCTCAAGCATTGTTGTTATAATCCCTCCATCAGATTTATCATGCCCAGATAAAATAATGTCATTATCGATCATTTCCTGGATTGCAATAAAAGAATTTTTTAAATCCTTTGGATTTTCAATATCCGGCGATTCATTTCCTAATTGATTCAATGTTTGAGCAAACGCCGAACCGCCAAGTCTATTTTTATTAGCTCCTAAATCAATAAACCAAAACTCGCTTTGTCCGGCTTTTTTAATATCTGGGGTAATAACTTTTGTAATATCCAGAACACTAGCGTAAGCCGAAATAGCGAGTTCACCCGGAGACTTCACGGTCTCTCCCTCAACCTTTGCTGCCATCGATAAA
>Ga0164313_10005816_pt1 | contig 10899 bp, 5 predicted proteins | sample GuaBasSedimGuay4_FD_113735 | JGI IMG/M metagenome (GOLD analysis project Ga0164313, IMG submission 113735) | Subseafloor sediment microbial communities from Guaymas Basin, Gulf of California, Mexico - Guay4, Core 4569-4, 0-3 cm | ecosystem: Environmental > Aquatic > Marine > Hydrothermal vents >...
GGGCGAGGGGGGCGAGCAGGGGGGCAGGCAGTTGGCGTCGTGCGGGCGAAGCCGATGACGTGATGATGCGATCGGCGCAGGCGACGTGCCGGCGAGCATGGTACGCGCCGGCGTCGCGAGCGAGCGCGGGACACGGACACGTCAAGCGCGCGGGTTTGGCCGCTGGGCTTGGCGGACACCCGCCGGCGCCGTCAACGGCGTGGGGAATCGGAGCGCGGCTGTCGTAGGATTCAGCCCTCATGGCTGGCCACGATCGAGCTCCCGCGGAGGACGTGCTCTTCGTGGGCGACGTGCACCTGGGGCGACGGCCGGTGGGGCTCGACGAGGTGCTGCAAGATCTCGGGCTCTCGCCGCAGGAGCTCTCGCCCGCCGCCGCGCTGAAGAACTTGGTGGAGTACGCGCTGCAGCGTCCTCCGCGCGCGGTGGTGTTCGCGGGCGATCTGGTCGATCAGGACGACGACCGCTTCGAGGCCTACGCGATCCTCGAGCGCGAGGTCGCGCGGCTGCGCGCCGCCGAGATCCCCGTGCTGGCGGTGGCGGGTAACCACGACAGCCTGGTGCTGCCGCGGCTCATCGAACGGGTGCAGGGTGTCAAGCTGCTGGGCGCCGGCGGCGTCTGGGAGCGCCACGAGTTGGAGGGCGCGGGGCCGCCGATGGACCTGCTGGGATGGTCGTTCCCCGGGCGCCACATGACCAGCTGTCCGCTCGACGACGCGTCGTTCGCCCCTGCGTGGGCGAGCCTGGGTCCCGACGCCACCTGCATCGGCGTGGTGCACGGCGACCTCGGCGCGTCGGCCTCCAAGTACGCCCCGATCCCGCGCGATCGGCTCGACGACAGCGCGCTGGCCGCCTGGTTCCTGGGGCACGTACATCGGCCGGACGATCTCAGCGGAGGCCGGCCCGTCGGCTACCTGGGATCGCTGACCGGCCTGCACTCCAACGAGACCGGGCCCCACGGCCCCTGGCGGGTGCGCCCGCTCGATGGGGGCGTGCAGGCCGAGCAGGTGCTGCTGGCGCCCGTGCGCTGGGAGACGCTGGAGGTCCAGCTGAACGATGACGACGTGCGCGACGCCGAGGAGCTGTACGCGCGCATCGAGGCCTCGCTGCGTGAACAGCTGGGCGCCGACGAGGCGCTGCGGCAGGAAGCGTTGCGACTGGTGGTGGTCGAGGCGCAGCTCACGGGGCGCCTCTCCGATCGAAGCGTCGTGAGCGAGCGGCAAGGCGCGCACCAGCCGCGCGACCTGGTCTTCCAGTTCGATGACATTCCCGTGATCGTGCGGCGTCTCGAGGACAAGACCCGGACGGCCATCGACCTGGTGTCGTTGGCCGGGGAGTCCTCGGCCATCGGTCACGTGGCGGGGCGTTTGCTCAAGCTGGATGCGGGTCGCGCCGACGACGCGCTCATGCACGCACGCGAGACGATTCAGACCGTAGCGAGCGGTCACTGGGGTGTGGAGGACGACGAGCAGCCCCTGCCGCCGGCGCAGGAGCTGCTCGAACGCGCGGCCTGGAGCGTGCTGGACGTGTTGCTCGCCCAGCGCGACGAGGCGGCGCGGTCATGAGAGTCGAGCGCCTGCACATCGAGGAGGCGCCCGGGCTGCCCGATGGCCTGCCTGAGCTCGAGCTGGAACCCGGGCTGACCGTCATCGTCGGTCCGAACGCGTCGGGCAAATCGACCCTGGCCCGCGTGCTGCGCGAGCTGCTCTGGCCCACATCGGAGGGCTCGGGCGCCTCGGCGCGGTCGCGCTGGGCCGTGAGCGACGGCACGCACAGCGCCCGTCTGTCCGCCGGGCATGTCTCGTGGCAGCCTCACCTGGACTCGCCGCCGCCGCGGGGCGCCGCGGGCCTGGCCCGCTTCTCCGTGCGCACCCTGCTGGACGACGACGACGGCGACGATCAGCAGCTCGGGCAGCGCATCGCGCGGGAGTTGGCCGGGGGGCTCGACCTGCCGGCGGCCGCGGGCGCGTTTGATCGGGCGGCGCGCTTGGCAAAGAACCACAAGCTGTCCAAGGCGCGCGCGAGCGCCCGGCGCGAGCTCCAGCTGGCCAAGGGCTCCACCGGCGAACTGGCGACGAAGGACCGCAAGCTGGCGCTGTTGCTGCAGGAAATCGACGCCACCCGCGGCGCGTCGAAGCGCAAGCAAGCGGCCGAGCTGCTGCGCGAGCTGTTGCTGGCCCTCGATGCGCTGGCCGGACTGGAGCGCGAGGAATTCGCGACCGGCCTCGACCAGCTCGTAGGAGACGAGATCGACCGGAGCCAGGAGCTGGCCGGGGAGCTGGAGCGTCTGGGGGTCAGCGCCACCGATCTGGAGTCGCAGTTCGCCGCCCTGGCAACGACGATCGACACGAACGCGTTCCCGGGCGATCCGCCGGGGCGGCAGGCGCTGGACGCCTGGACGACGAGGCTCCGTACGCTCGCGCTCACGGCCGACAGGCTCCCAGGCCTGAGTGTTGGCGTCGCGAGCGCTGACACGTGCCTCGCCGAGCGGCGCGCCGCGGTCTCTGCCGTCACGATCGACGACATCGAGTCCACCGGTGCGGACGGCGCCAGCGCCGACGACGCGACCGACACGGCAGGCCGAGGGCTGTCGGCCTCCAGCCTCGACGAGCTGGCGCGGTCCATCGGCGATGTTCGCGAGGCAGAGGCCGAGCTGAAGACGCAGTGCGCAGCGGTGTCCACCTGGGAGCGTTGGGCGCAGGCCGGAGGCGACGACGCCGACTCCCTCCGGAGCGCGATCAACGGGCTGCGAGGCTGGCTGCGGTCTTCCGTGGGGGGGCCGGCTGGTGACCGCGCTCCCGCGAGTCACGAAGCGCCCGCGCCCAAGGTCCTGGCGTGGGCGCTGCTGGCAGCGGGCTTCGTGTGCGTCGTGGTCGCTGCGACGATGGACGTCCCGTGGTTGGCCGCGGGCCTGGCGCTCTCGGGGTGGGGGGGGGCGCTGCTGCGGCGGCCTGCCGCCCCACGCGACGACGCACCGTCCGACAGCGGTCACGCGCGCGCAGCGTTCGAGGCGACCATCCAGAGCACACCGCACGCGCCGTCGACGTGGGAGGTCAGCGCCGTCGAACAGCACCTCACCCGGCTGCAGAGGCGACTTGTCGAGCTTGATCTGTCTGCCCGCGCGCACGAGCAGCTCGAGACGGCGCGGCAGTTGCGGAGTGAGGCTGAGCAGCGCGCCGAAGCGACGGCCGACGCGCGGCGGGAGGTCGCCGCGCGGGTCGGGTCGTCTCAAGACTTCGTCGAGTTGGGCGCGGTGAGCCAGGCCCACGCGCTGATGGCCTGGCGCGACGCTCGCGCGGAGCACACGCAGCTGTCGGCGAAGCTCGAGGAGACGCAGCGAGCGGTGGACAAACAGCTCGCCGCGTGCGTCGCCTGGCTCGCGACCCAGGGCTGTGACGCTCCCACTGATGTGGCCGCGGCCCAGGCTGAGCTGGACGTGCTGGGTCGCCGCTGCACGGACCTGACCGACGCCCGTAAGCAGGCCGGCCGTGTTCGGGGCGAGCAACGCAAGAACCAGAAGGCACTCGACTTGGCCGACGAGGAGTCTGACGCACTCTGGGAGCGCGCGAAGATCGAGCGCGGTAAAGTCGCTGCCCTGGCCCAACGCCTGCGCGAACACGAGCGCTGGGTGACGCATCAAGGCAGTCTGTGGGAAGCACGCAAGGGCGTCGACAGCTGCCGCGTTCGCTTCGCCCAGGCAGCCGACCTGCCCCAGCTCGACGGCACCGCGCCCGAGAAGGCCACGCTCGAGCAGGTCGACGGCTGGATCGCCGCGCTCGACGAAGAGGCCGAGACCTTCGGTGAGCTGAACTCAAGCGCCGGCGGCATCCAAGAGGCGCTGCGCTCCGCCAGGCGGGGTCATGACTTCGCGAACGCCCTGGCGGCGACGGTCGCTGCCGAGCAGGAGGTGGCCGACGAACGCGAGCGGGCCGTGGTCGATGCCCTCGCCCGGAGCCTGCTGGATGAGGCGCGCGAGCAGCACGAGACGGCCCACGCGCCGCCCACCTTGCAGCGGGCGCAGGAGCGCTTCTCCCAGTTCACGCAGGGGCACTGGCGGCTCGAAGTCAACGACGGCGCCTTCTGCGCCCGCGATGTCAGTGAGGGCCAGACGCGCTCTTTGGCCGAGCTCTCCGATGGCACGCGCGCGCAGCTGCTGCTGGCCGTGCGCCTGGCCGCCCTGCAAGAGATGGAGGCGCCGGGCGAGCCGCTGCCCGTGTGCCTGGACGAGACCCTCTCGATCGCGGACCCGGTGCGCTTTGAGGCCATCGCGTCGGCGCTGCTCAAGCTGGCCGACGGCGGTCGCCAGATCCTCTACTTCACGGCCAATCCGGGCGAGGTCGCCCAGTGGGCCCAGGTCTGCAAGCAGCGCGACAGGCCCGCGCCTCACGTGCTCGACCTGGCCGTGCTGGGCGGCGCGCCGGTGGACTGGGGTGGCGAGCTGCCCGCCGTGCCGCCCGAGCCCGAGCGCGTGCCCGACCCCGACGGCATGACGAACGAGCAGTACGCCCAGCTGCTGAGCGTGCGGGCGCCCGACGGGTTCCGGGAGGTCGGCTCGTGGCACCTCTACATCGGCGCGCATGACGACCTCGAGGCCCTGGCCATCTGCATGCGGTTCGGCATCAAGACCCTTGGGCACTGGCAAGAGGCGTCGCGGCGAGGAGCCGCAGCTCCCGAGATCCCCGCAGATGTCGCGGGTCGCTTCAGCGCGCGCGCTGCCCTGGCCCAGGCCGTGGTCGACGGGTGGCGCACTGGGCGCGGTCGCCCGGTCACCTGGGACGACGTGCAGAGCAGCGGTGCGGTCTCTGAAAACTTCGCGCAGCAGGTGCGTGACCTGCTGAAGCAGCACGCGCGCGACCCCGCCGCGTTTGTCGAGGCGGTGCGCCGGCTCGATCGTTTTCGTGCTGCGAAGGCAGATCAGCTCAGCGAGAAGCTCGATCAGCTCGGCTGTCTGCCCCAGGGTGCCGTGCTCCTGATCGAGGATCTGGTGCGGCGCTCGCTCCAGGCCGCGCCCGACGCCGTGCAGCTGTTGGGTCCGGAGCAGGCTGCGGTCTTCGTCACCTGGCTGAACGAGCTGCTGTGCCGCCCCGCGCCGTCACGCCTCTCGCCCGACGAGCTGAGCTAAGCGGCGGCCGCGCCCGCTCCGTCTGCACGGCATCGCCCGGCACGCCCCAGAGTGTAGGCTGATGGCCGACCAGCGCTGGGTGCTGGACTCACAGTCCCACGGTGGCTGTCGCTAGGCGTCGCTTGGGGCTCTGCCCCGACGCGCTGGGCTGCTGCCGGCGATCGTAGCGGGGCATCGAATCGACACGTGGAGCAGCACGCATGACGGCGCTCATCGCTGAGTTCATCGGGACGTTCTGGTTGGTGCTGGGAGGCTGCGGCAGCGCGGTCCTGGCGGCGGCGTTCCCGGAGGTGGGTATCGGGCTGCTCGGCGTGTCGTTCGCGTTCGGTCTCACGGTGCTGACCATGGCCTACGCCATCGGGCACGTGTCCGGCTGCCACCTCAACCCGGCGGTCTCCGTCGGGCTGTGCGTGAGCGGGCGCTTCCCTGCGTCGAAGCTGGTGCCGTACATCCTGGTGCAGGTGCTGGGCGCGGTGGCGGCGGGGGGCGTGCTCTACCTGATCGCCAGCGGACAGGCGGGCTTCGATGTCACGGCGGGCTTCGCGTCCAACGGCTTCGGTGAGCACTCGCCCGGTGGCTTCTCCATGCAGGCGGCGCTGATCACCGAGGTGGTCATGACCATGATGTTCCTGTTCATCATCCTGGGCGCGACGGACGAGCGCGCGCCGGCGGGCATGGCGCCGTTGGCCATCGGCCTGGGCCTGACACTGATCCACCTGGTGAGCATCCCCGTCACCAACACCTCCGTGAACCCGGCGCGCAGCACGGGCGTGGCGCTCTTCGCCGGCGGCTGGGCGGTATCCCAGCTCTGGCTCTTCTGGGTGGCACCCATCGTGGGTGGCGTGCTGGGGGCGCTGGCCTATCGCGTGGTGGGGCGCGCCGACGACTGAGCGACGCGGCGACCGGCGCCCGCTAGTGGTTGCGCTCGAGGTAGCCCAGCGCTTCGAGGTCGTTGAGCAGATCCTCGTCCAGTTCGGGCGGGATGTCGTCGTCGTGACCGCGCGCGCTGAGGCGCTCGAGCGTCTGCGTGAGCAGCTCCAGCAGGCGCGCGTCGATGTCCTCGCCCTGCTGCGACAGGTCGTGCTGCTCGCGCGGGTCCGCGTCCAGGTCGTACACCGCGACGGGCTGCAGCGCCTGGCTCGGGTCGTCGTGCGTGGCGATGAGCTTGCGTCCATCCATGCGGGCTGACCAGGTCAGGGCCTCGTGCGAGGCGATCAGCAGCCGCGTCGCGGGCAGGCTTCCGCGCAGGGAGTGTCCGCCCAGCAGCTCGGGCATCTCGATGCCTGCGTAGTCGAGCACGGTGGGCACCACGTCGATGATGCTGGCCGGTCGCGTCGAGCGGCCCACGCGCTCGCCGCCGGGGTGCTGCACCAGCAGCGGGACGTGCAGCAGCTCCTCGTGCAGCGAGTGGCGGTGGCCGTACCAGTCGCGGTCGAAGACCTCCTCGCCGTGGTCGGAGGTCAGGATCACGAGGGTCGGCTCGTGGTTCAGGGCGGCCGGCAGCCCCTCCAGGAAGGCCCCGACCACGTCGTCCATGCGGCGCACGGCGGCGTCGTACTGGGCGTCGATCCAGAGCAGCTCGCGTGCATCGGGTGGCGCGCCGCGGACGGTGGGGTTCTGCACCAGCAGGTGATCGAAGTCCTCGCGCAGGAAGCGGCCCTCGTAGGGTGACGCCGGGTCGTCGAAGCGCCGGTCGGAGGGAAACGGCGTGTGCACCTGGTAGGTCTGCAGGAAGTAGAACACCGGGCGATCGGAGCGTCGCGTGGCCAGCCGCTGCAGCTCGGCCTCCCAGCCTTTGGCCATGCGCTCGCGCTCGTCGGGCCGGTACACGTCAAAGAGCAGAAAGCCGCGGTCGAAGCCGAAGGTGGGCACCAGGTAGCCGCCGTCGGTGCGAGCCCAGGTGTCGTAGCCGGCGTGGGCCAGGTGTTCGGCCAGGGTGGAGGCCTGCAGCGAGAGCGCGCGGGTCACGTCGGTGACGCCGTGCTGCGCCACCTCGAGGCCGGTGAGCATGGACAGCGTGGCGGGCAGGGTCCAGTTGCTGGTGGAGCTGGCCGAGTCGAACAGCTCGGCGTGCTCGGCCGCCCAGGCGTCCAGGCGGGGGGAGGTCGGCACGTCGTAGCCGTAGCAGCCCAGGCGGTCGGCGCGCAGCGTGTCCACGTCGATCAGGATCACGTGCGGTCGCGTGGGCGCGACGCGCTCGGAGGGCAGGATGCGCAGGTCGGCCCAGGCGCTGAAGTCGAAGTCGGCGTCGCCGGCCGGCCCCGCGTCGGTGATCAGCCGCAGCTCTCCCTGCGTCTCGGCGGGGAGCGGCACCACGGCCTCGACCCAGCCGTCGTCCGGCACGACCACGCGGCTCCAGAGCAGCTCATCAGCGCGCGCTGTGTGGTGGATCACGCGGAACTCCACGCCGTCGCTGCGGGTCAGGGGAGCATCTGGACGCGCCACGGAGGAGCCCTCGCTGAGCTCGCTCACGCCCACGGCCAGCGCCAGCTCGCAGGGGCCGGGAGGGAGCCGGGCGCGCGCGATGGCGAGCTGGGTTCCGGCCGGCGCCAAGGCCGCGTCGCGCGTGACGCTCTTCAGCTTGAGGCGCGTGGTCAAGCCGTCGATGTCGCGGGGCGCGGGCGCCCCGGCGGTGAGCCGCCGCTCGAAGCGCGCCAGGGGTGATGACTCGTCGATCACCAGGCCGTAGCGGATCCATCCCGGGCGCGTGCTCCGCAGGGCGAGCAGGCGCTCGCGGGCCTCGTCCCACAGGAACACGGCGCCGCCCTCGCCATCCAACCAGGGCTCCCGGGCGACCGTTCCGCCGATGGGGTTGGCGAAGGCGCGCAGGCTCGACACCGCGCGCTCCTCGTGGGTCATCCAGCGGCGTCCCAGGCGCAGCAGCTCGGGCAGGTCGGGCTGCGCACCCCAGACCCGCACGCGCTCGCCCAGGCCCTCGCCGAAGGCGTCGGAGATGTGGATCAGCAGGGGCTGGATGTCCGCGTGGATCTCCGCGGCCGTCAGCTGCTGCCACGCGTCGGGAGAGAGGCTCCACTGCGTGTCACCCGACCTGAGCGCGGACGCCAGCTGCGGCGGGAGCGCTGTCTCCGGGTGGCGCTGCACGCGCAGCTCGGCGCCCGCCTGGAGCAGCTGGTCGATGCTCGGCGTGGGGCCCGCGGGCGCGCCCCGATCGCAGGCCGCAGGGACGAGCAGCGACACCAGGCAAAGCGCCCAGGTGTGCGCTCTGGGGCGAGCGAAGTTCACGCCCCCAGGGGCCGGTGTGGTTGGTCTGTCGAGCATCGCTGCGGGGGGATGGGGGCGGTGCCGGGCCGCTCAACCCGCGCGCCGCACAGCGTAGCCGCGACCGCCAGGGAGTCCAGCGCGGTGTGGCCGCAGTGATGCAGACGCCGTGCAGGTGCCCTCGGAGCGCCCCTTCGCGCCCGCGGGTGCGGCAGGCCGGCACGCCGATGGGCGTGACGCCTGGCTCCAAGCTGCATAGACTGGACCGGACAGGTCGCACGCGGGAGCAGACCATGGCTCGACTCTCACTTCTGGTCGTTGCGGGCTTGCTCGCGGCGTGGGCGTCGTCCTGGACGCTCGGGCCCGCGCCGTTGCTCGCCAGCGCGTCGGCCGCCGTCGCGGTCGGTGACGTCAGCGCCGACGCGGCCGTTGGCGCTGCCGCGCCGTGGCAGGGGCTGCCCCTGCTGAGCTGGCGCGGCAGGGTCCTGGACGCCGAGGGCGCGCCCTTGCCGTCAGCGCAGGCCTGGCTGATCCCCAACGGCCGCACGCTGCAGCGGCTCGGCTACTTCCCGCGGCCCTACGCCCAGTTCATCGGGTTGGGCAGCGATCCTCCCCATCGGCTGGACTACGCGCCGCTGGAGCGCATGCCCCACGCCGTCAGCGACGCCGACGGTCGCTTCGTGCTCGAGGCGCCCCGGCTGCCCATGCGCTCGATGGGGGGGACCTTCGCGTTCGGCCTGCCCGACCCGGTGCTGGTGATCACGGCCCCGGGCCACGGCGCGGCCATCCGTCGCATCGAGCCCTGGCGCGAGGGCTGCCTCGATCTGGGCAGCGTGTCCCTGCGCGAGCAGGGCGTCTGCGTGGGAGAGGTGCTCGACGCGTCCGGCATGCCGCTCGCCGGCGCCGTCGTGCGCGCGGAGTACGGGGTGGGATATCCGCAGCGCGCTTCCGAGGGCATCTCATCACGAGATGTGTTCGACAACCTGCGGGCCGTGCTGCCTGAGCTGCACGAGGTCACGACCGACGCGCAGGGCCGCTTCCGGATCGAGGGTCTGTTTCCGGCCACCTACACGCTGGGCGCCCTGGCGCCGGGTCACGTGCGCGCCCGCGTCGCGTGGGTGGAGGTCGCGGAAGGCGCGCTGGCGTCCGGGGTCGTGTTCCGGCTGGAGCCCGCGGCTCCAGTGGCGGGGCGCGTGCTCGACGCGGCGGGCGCGCCCGTGGCCGACTTGGAGGTGCTGGCGACGACGCGAACCCAGGTCCATGCCGGCCAAGGCTGCGTCATCACGCCAATCACGGACGAGCATGACGGGATCCCGATCGAGGTGCTGCAGGTCGACCGCTGGGACGCGGTGGTGACGCGCACGGATGCGGACGGGGCCTTTCGACTGGGGGCCACGCCGCCCGGAGCCCTCAGCCTGTACGCCCACGGCCCGGGCTGGGAGGTGGCGCGCGTGCGCGGCGTGACGGCCGCAGAGCAGCCGATCGAACTGGTGATCCAGCCCGCCGCGCGGCTCGAGCTGAAGCTGCGATCGCAGGGCAGCGAGCCGCAGCTGCTCGACCCGTGGATCCTGGCTCGGCGCATCACGGGCACCGGCGACAACGTGCCCTTGCAGGTGCTCCCCGGTCAGGGACCCGGTGAGTTCGTGGTGGTCGGTGTCGGGCCGCTGGGCACCGAGCTGCTGCTGCATGCGCCGGGCCACGCGTCGCAGCAGGCGATCGTGACGGCTGAGCAGGCCGCGCAGTCGGGCCCCGCGCTGCTCGAGCTCGCCCGCGCCTGGCCACTGCAGGCTGTGGTGCTCGACCAGGCTGGCCTGCCGCGCGCGGGTGTGGTGGTGTCCCTGAGTGCGCACGGCGTTCGGAGCGACGGGTCGATGTCCCTGTTCAGCAGGCTCCGCTCCGTCTCTGGCGAGCGCGGGCGCGTGACCTTCGCCGACATCCCGGCCAGCGTCTATCGGCTGAACGTCGAGCGGCTCGGGTCGTGGTTGCTGGTGGGCGAGAGCGTCGTGGTCGACATGCCGTCCGGGCAGCCCCTGAGCGGGGTCGAGCTGGTGGTCGAGGACACGGGCTCGATCGAGGTCACGGCGCTGTACCCCGACGGACGCCCGGCCGAGGACTGCGTGGTGGCCGTGCTCGAGCCCGGCGTGTGGCGCTCCGGGCTGCTCAAGCGAGAGCTGAAGCTCGCCAGCCGGGGCTGGAATTTCTCCCGAGACGACGGCACGGCGCGCATCACTCGACTGCCCGCGGGCGAGTACGACGTCAGCGTCGATTACGAAGCGCCCGTGCGCGTGAGCGTGACCGCGGGCGAGTCGAGCGAGATCACGCTGCGCGTCGATCGCTAGCGGATCCCGCGCGCTCCGGGCAGCGCGCTCCGCGCCGCCGACGCCAGCGCGCGGGATCCTCGCCAGCGCAGCGCTACGGCGTCGTCGCGCCCAGGCCGTTGCTGGCGGCGTAGCCCTGCACGCCGGCGGCGTCCGGGATCCAGTACTGGAAGTACGAGGTGAAGCCGCTCGGGACGTTCGCGGGCCAGAAGGAGCTCAGGCTCAGCTCCCCGGCGCCGTCGA
>Ga0164313_10005817_pt1 | contig 10894 bp, 8 predicted proteins | sample GuaBasSedimGuay4_FD_113735 | JGI IMG/M metagenome (GOLD analysis project Ga0164313, IMG submission 113735) | Subseafloor sediment microbial communities from Guaymas Basin, Gulf of California, Mexico - Guay4, Core 4569-4, 0-3 cm | ecosystem: Environmental > Aquatic > Marine > Hydrothermal vents >...
CAGAAAATCTTCAAATTAAGATTATATAATTTCCATTTTTTTCAACAAGAAAGAAGCATTCATATTTTTACAAATTCCCTTTTTTAAAGAATAATCAAAATGTAATTCGTCGTTGATGATTTCTGCATCAAAATAGTAGTTTTTAACTTGTATGAGTTCGTTAGATATTTCACAAAGGCTCAAATCGTGCGTGGCTATAATTCCAGTGGAATGAGATCCTACCAATTTCTTTACAAATTTCTTAGAACCAATTGCTTTGTCTGTGCTGTTAGTGCCTTTTAAAATTTCATCTAGAATGATAAAATAATTATCTTTTGCTATGGCTTCTACAATAAACTTAAGGCGTTTTAATTCTGAAAAGAAATACGATTCATCTTCACTTAAATTATCACTTGTACGCATACTCGTAATCAATTTGATAGGCGAATAATTAAATTCTGAAGCGCAAACTGGTAAACCAATATTTGCCATTACTATGGAAAGTGATACGGTTCTTAAAAAAGTGCTTTTTCCTGCCATATTTGCTCCTGTAATAATAAAAAATTCTTCATTATTAATTGTTACAGAGCTGGTCACACGCTTTTCTTCAGTGATTAATGGATGTCCTAAATCTTTAGCTTCAATTGTTTTATTATCTGAATTTAAAATAGGAAACGAAAAATCAGTATGGTTAAATTTAAAATTTGCTAAAGAATTTTGAGCATCGAAAAAAGCAATTACTTCAAACCAACTATCAATCTTCTTAAGATAAGTGTTAATCCACTGCTCAATTTTATAGGAATGATGCAGATCACGTAAGGCAAAAGCATTAGCAAAGACACCAATGATCATATTATTTCGCTGATCGAAAGCGTCAAGAATTTTTGAAAATTCTAGAAATATTTTTGAAGCCTTTTTACGTTCCGTTTTAATTTCTTGTTGTTTTTGCTGTAATATTTCTGAAGTAAAGGTTTCAGTTTCAATTAAGCCTAATAATTGATGGTATTGCTTGAAGGTTTCTTTTGCTTTATTGGCGTGTAAGTAGAGGTTATTAATCTTTTTAAGATAGGCTCCTGTAATTCCCAAGCCTATAAAAAACCAAGTGACTATAACAGAATTCGGAACCAATTCTAAATAACTCAACACTAATAAACCCAAAGAAATAAGTCCAAATACATTGGGTAAGTAACGCATCGTTTTTGGCACAAATGACTGATGTTTATGCAACCAATTTACAATCGTTTTAATACTTGCATCTACGTTAATCAAACTTCCTGTAGCAGAAAAATTCTGTCGCCATTTTGGTTTCTTAGAAAGTTCTTTAATGGCTTCTTGTTTCTCTTCAATCCCTTCAATTGTATTGGAAGTAAAAATCGAAGCTAGTTTTTCTTTACCTGTTTTTATGGTAGTTCTGTTCAGGTATTGAAAGAAGGATCCTTTTCCAAATAAATCTATATCATAACTAAAAAAATGAGTAGAATCTTTAAATTCATTCCCGAAGTCTAAGTCTGAAATATCGCCTTGAATCACATTAATTTCAACTTGATTAATATGAATAAGTTGCTGTGTTTTATGCTTCAGAAGCTTTAAATCTGAATATTTTGAAACCAGATAAAAGAATAAAATAATTTCGGAAACAACTATTGGAACCAGCACTTTTATATTTCCGAAGAAAAACCAAATACATAAAATAATAGCAAGAAACACACCCAAACGAAACATGCTTAATCGAAAAAGTTTTCGATTAATTTGCGATAACTCTTTCTCGAAAAGTTGTTTTTGTTTTTTATAAAATTCTATGGGTTGCTCCATAAAATTAAAGCATACTAAATGTATTCATTTCTTGTTCAGAAAGGTATCTCCAACGTCCGCGAGACAACTCTTTTTTGGTAAGTGGCCCAATGGTAACACAATCTACTTTTACCACATTGTAATTTAAATGTTCAAAAATAGTACGAATTACACTATTCCCAATATGTTTTATTTTAAGACCTACTTCTTTTTTAGGTGCATTTTTCACCCAGCTTACATCTTCTACCTCAATTGTTTTTCCATCAATTTTAAGTCCGTCTCTAATTCTCTGTATATCTTCAGATTTCAAGTTTTTATCCAATTCAATATGAAATAGACGAGACACTCCCCTACGGGTGAATTTCTGCATAAAATCATCATCGTTAGTAAACAAAAGTAATCCCGTAGCATTACGGCCTAACCTTCCAATAGGGTGTAGATTTACATTGGCAGCTTTTGCTACTAGATCCATCACTGTATTTCCTTTAGCGTTGCTTGTTGTAGTTGCAAACCCTTTAGGCTTATTAAGTAATACATAAGCTTTTGCTTCTGGAGAAATCCTTCTTCCATCAAACTTCACCTCATCATTAAGCTTTACTTTAAAGCCCATTTCATTGATTATTTTTCCGTTTACCTCAACACTTCCCACTTGAATATACATATCTGCTTCGCGACGAGAACATATCCCAGAATTGGCAATGTATTTGTTTAATCGAATCCCATCTGAAGGGTTTGAAGGTTTATTTGGAGTTTTGTTTACAGGTTTTTGACTACGAGCATCCTTACCATATGGCTTTGATTTTTTTCCTTTATCAAATGATTTTCCTTTACGTTTATTATCTTTTTGCTTGCTCATATTTATATACCAACTACCTAAATAGCTTATTTTAAATTTTTTGCAAAGATACTTAAATTCAAGTACCCATAACTATAAAACCTTATTCCATAAAACATTTATAAAAACCTATTGATTAAAAGTGCAGGTTTGATAAGAACAATACTAATTACCCCAACAACAATAATGAATTTCAATATGTTATGAAGAATTACATAGTGAAGTTTTTTATTCGATTTCAACAGAATAATCACAAAAATGATGAGGGCTAAAATACTTCCGTAGAAGAAATAATTCATATAACCAATATCAAATTTTGTAATCAATAAATAACTTGGCAACAATGTTAAAACACTTAATATGATTAGCATTTTTTTTGAAGTACCAACTCCATAAACAACAGGAATTGTTCTATAATTATGAGCTAAATCCCCTTTTAGATTTTCTAAATCTTTCACCAATTCACGCATAGCAATGATTAAAAATAAAAAAGTTGCGTGAACAAAAATGACTAAATCAAAATTCTTATAATATATAAATACTGCAAAAAATGGAATTACCGCAAGTGTTGCTGCAACAAGGTTTCCTACAAAAGGATATTTTTTAAGTTTGTGTGAATAGAACCATATTCCAAAGATATATAAGGAGAAAAATGCTACTGCCTTAAAAGACACATAGCTTGCAAAAATCACAGAAATAAAATTCAGTACAAAGTAAGTAGTTAGCTTTGTTCTTTGGCTCACCAATCGATCCAACATCGTTTTTCGAGGGCGGTTTATTAAATCTTTTTCGCTATCGTAAAAACTATTAATAATGTAACCAGAGGCTATTGCAGAAGCAGAGGCTAATACCAACATAAATAAGTTTACATCGAAAAGAATTTCTTTAGCAGGCAAGTTGGGAGCTAAAATATAAATGGAAGTTAAGTATTGCGCAATAATAATCACCAAGACATTATAGCCACGTACAATCGAAAACAAACTGAAAAACTTAAGAAAAAAGTATTTTTGTTTTCTACTTAACATAATTTATAAATTCCCCTTTTGAAAGGGGTTAGGGAATGTACTAAAAATTATAAACCACTTCCAGTTTATAATCTTTTAGTGCTTGTTTTGCTTTTGCTAAATCTTCAGTAAACCCAAGCATATATCCACCGCCACCAGATCCACAAAGTTTTAAATAGTAGGTGTTGGTTTCAATTCCTTTTTTCCAAAGTTTATGAAACTCTTGTGGAATCATAGGTTTAAAATTATCCAGCACTACTTTTGAAAGTTCTTTTACATTTCCGAAAAGAGATTTTACATTGCCTTGTAAAAAGTCTGATACACAAGCATCGGTATGCTTAACAAACTGGTCTTTTAGCATATTACGAAAACCTTCTTGTTTCATATTCTCCATAAATATCTGAACCATAGGTGCCGTTTTTCCGGTAATACCACTGTCTAATAAAAAGACCGCTCCTTTTCCGTTTTCTGGCTGCGAAGGGATTCCTGCAGGTTCAATATTGTCCTTAGAATTGATAAGTATTGGCAAGCTCAAATAACTATTTAACGGGTCTAATCCTGAGGATTTTCCGTGAAAAAAAGATTCCATTTCAGCAAAAATAGCTTTTAGGCTTAATAGTTTTTCTCTCGTTAAATTTTCAAGAATTGTAATTTTATTAGAAGCATATTTATCATAAATAGCGGCTACCAAAGCTCCACTACTCCCTACTCCATAACCTTGAGGAATGCTAGAGTCAAAATATAAACCAGCTTCTACATCTGTTTTTAGCTTTTCAATATCGAAAGTAACCAAGTTAGGATTTTCTTTTTGCATCTTTTCAAGATATACTGAAAACCTCTTTAAAGTTTGGTTAGATCTGTGGGTGTGCATCGTGTGATGCTCATCGATTTTTAAAGCTCCATTGTAAAAATTATAAGGGATAGAAAGTCCTTTAGAATCTTTTATGATTCCATACTCACCAAAGAGTAAAATTTTTGAGTAAAATAAGGGTCCGTACATGTAGGTATCTGTTTGGATTGATAAAATTACACTTTTTTTGCTCCAAATCCAATTTGGTCGCAAAGATACAGCTAATTGATTAATAACAGGCTCAAAATTAAAACATTATAACTGGTTACAAAATAAATTAGTATCTTTAAGTTTTAATTAATTTTGAGCCTGTTATGAAAAAAAACTACTTCTTTTTAATCTTATTATTAATTTTAAGTTTCAACAGTTTTTCACAAACTCATACCTGGACGGGATTTGGAGGTGATACTAATTGGTTTAATGCTTCTAACTGGGATATAGGCTCAGTACCCTCGAGTTTTGATACTACCATTATTCCTGCTAATTTCTTTGTTGAGATTATAGAGGATTCTGCTTTTTCAGGAATCATTCAATTACTAGATAATGCGACACTTTCTATCGAAAATAATTTAACACTTAATCAATCTATAATTACTTCTGCTGAATCAACTGTTATTTGGAAAAAAGGGATTTATAAAGGAGGTTTAATAGTCAATGGTCTTTTTAAAATTGAATCTTTTGAAACAAAAGAATTTGACAATGCCTTTATAAATAACTATGGTACTATTAACGTTTTAAATTCTGGAATTATTCATTTTTTAAACGAAGTGTCAATTTTTAATTCTATTGATGCTGTTATTTCTATTGAAAGTAGTGGAGGCTTTTTAGAACAAGGAGGTATCGCAACTATCAATAACGAAGGACTTATCGAGATGCCGTCTAATGAAATGAGTAGATCTTATTATATGGTTTTTGACTTAAATAATACAGGGGTTATAAATGTTGGTGAAAATCAAACGTTCCTGTTTTTGGTAAGTTCTCAGAACTTAAATAATTTGGAGACTGGAATCCTAGAAGGAGTAGGAGCCCTAGATATTACTGCCAATTTCACAAATACAGGAACATTTTCTCCTGCTGGTAGTGGGACTGTTGGAATGATGGATGTTGTCAATAATTTTAATTTCCCTTCTGAAGCTACTGTTGAAATTGATATTGAAGGAACGAATCCTAGTGAGTTTGATTTAATTAGAGTTTTTGGCTTCCCAATTTTAGAAGGAAACATAGATGTTAATTTAGAATACGCACCAGAAATTGATGATGAATTCATTATCATTACTGCCAATGCTATTACTTCTTGTAATTTACCCGAATATATAACCGCTACATTTAATGGGCTAGAATATAAATTTTTAGTTATATGCAACCCAACAAATTTGACTTTAAGAATGGTGGAAATTGTTTTGGATATCCATGATTATGAATCTAATAATATTTCATTTTTTACCAACCCCAACCCTGCTGTAAATTTTACTCAATTTGTGTTTCCAAAAGAGATCTTAGAGATTTATTCTGAAACATATATATCAATTTTTAATTTTATTGGACAAGAAGTAGCGCAAGTTCCAATAACTTCTGAAACTGTTTCTTTTAATTCATCAAATTTCGCAAGCGGATTTTATTTTGCACAGCTAAAAGCTGAAAACAAAGTATTAGCAACCACAAAATTTGTGATGAGATAAATTATTTTCGCTTAGCTCCTTGGCTGATGTCATCTTCAATAAATTCACCACTTTTACAAAAATGAAGCAACTCATTTTTAATAAATTCTAGAGCTTCATCTTTTTCATTTTCAGGATAAAGTACATGAACATTGGCGCCAGCATCTAAGGTGAAGCAGATATTAGAATTTGTTTCGTTTCTATAACTCCAAATTTTATTAATTATCTCCAAAGTATTGGGTTTCATTAAAATAAAATAAGGCATCGAGGTCATCATCATTGCATGCAGCGTTAAGGCTTCACTTTCTACTATTTTTATAAATTGGGAAAGGTCTCCACTTTCAAAAACTGAAATCAACTTTGCTAAATTATTATTCGCTTGCTGAAATCGTTGCTCCGAAAAAGGATGATCATGCATTAAATTATGCCCCACAGAACTACTCACCTGCTTCTCTCCCTTATCTACCAATAAAATAGTGTCTTGATAATTTTTGAAGTTTTTGTGGACTTTATAAGGGTATTTTATTCCGTATAAATTAGTGCTCCCTTTAATTTCTGGATGTTCACCCCAAACCACCAAATCGCCTTCTATGCTTCGGCAAGCAGAACCTGAGCCTAGTCTTGCAAGGAAGGAGGATTTATTTTTGAAATAATTTTTCATTTGAGACTCTTCGACAAGCTCAGAGTCCGAGAGTAATTGTTTTTCTAGACTAACCAAACAAAGAGCCAATGCGCTCATTCCACTTGCAGAAGATGCAATGCCACTGCTATGTGGAAAGGTGTTTGACGTATGAATTTCAAATTGATACTCTTTTAGAAATGGTAGGTACTTTTCTATTCTTTGAAAGAATGTTTCAATTTTTGGTTTAAAATCTTTAGATTTTTTTCCTTCAAAATACACTTCAAAATCAAAAGTCTCTGATGGTGTTTCTTTTAGTTGATATTTTAATTCGGTAGTTGTTTTACAATTGCCTAAGGTGAAGCTAACAGATGGATTCGCAGGCAATTGCTCTCCATATTTCCCCCAATATTTTACCAAGGCAATATTGCTAGGCGATTGCCAAGTAATACTTCCGTTTTCTAATTTTTTAGAATATGGTTTTGGAATAAAATCTGCTTCAGTCATTGTTAGTATTTATAGGGCAAATATAAGTAAAAGCAATACTCTTTAATATTTGTTTGATGACATTTTAAATTCTTTACGATGTGTTTGTATACACCAATAATTAACAAAATTAAAATTATGAAAACTTCACACTTATTCTACATTTTACTAGCTGCTCTTCTTTTTTCATGTGGACAACAAAAAGAAAACGATCAATTTGGTGAATTTAACTACGGCTCCAATGAAAATTATAATGATTATGAAAATCAAGGGGGATTTGACGGGAATAATCAACAAAAAAGGAATTCTAGCAACCGAGACATTAAATACCATAATCTAATGGATTCTCAGTTTGGGATTCCTTGTGGAGCCATGCCAATTCCAACTTCTTGGAGAGAAAGTAATAATACTAAAGAGAATTTATTGTTTGAAGGTCCAAATAATCTTAAAGTATATAAAGCGATGAATTTTGGCGATTTAGACAATCAAATTAAAAGTTTAAGTCAATTTATAGATCAAGATTTAAGATCGTTAGCTAATGCAGAAGGGTTTCGATATGTAAAACAATATCCCATACCTCAAATGGTTCAATTTGACAAAAAATTAAGCAGTTATGAATACAGTGCTATACCATTCCAAAAACAACATCAATGTATGGCAACTGAATGGAAAAATCAGGAGGGAATTTCATCCATAGTAATAGTTAGGTATTATGCTGTTCAATATCAAAATGGGATTTCAGGTTGGAATATAATTTTAAATTGTTTGGAAGCATCAAAAAGTTATTTTGAAGAAGCTAAAACCAATTATATAAACGGCATTTTAAATTTTCAAATAAACCCTCAATGGGTACAAGTTAGTAACCAATATTGGAAGCAACAAGCACAACAAGCAATGGCAGGACATAAACAAAGAATGGCGGCAATCGAGAATTTTGGAAGAAACAACACTGCAAGACATAATGCAAGAATGGCTGCGTCTGATGCTCAATATAACAATTGGAGATCTGGACAAGCAGCGTCTGATGCACAATATAACAGTTGGCGAGATGGACAAATATCATCTGATGCAGGTCAGTCTAATTATGTAGATGGAATTTGGGAACAAAGAAATATGACAGACCCTAATACAGGGCAAACTTATAAAATTGAAGGCTATGACAATAATGTTTGGATGAACCAAAATAACGAATATATAGGTACAGACAATACACTTTACAATCCAAATATTGATAACAATGTAAACAATCAAAATTGGACTCAGATAGAGGATAATAATTGATGACATATCTGATCCATTACAAGGCACTAGCAAACATCAAGAATATTTCACTAACCATATAAACACTTTTTATTATGAAAAATCTACTCTTTTTTTTAGCCATAGGTTTTATTAGCCTTTTAGAAATTAACGCACAGAACAAATTTCAAAGCCCAAATGGTGGTGGTGAAGTGGTAATTCCTCAAAATACAGAACCATGCATAAGTAACGAACAACGCGAATTAATTCATTTAGAAATTGCTAAAAACGTAGCGCAATTAAAAGCTAAGGGCAAGCTGCAAAAACGAAATACCAAGGGTACGCACCCTCTATTTATCTGGCCTGTATCACAAGCAGATGGTTTTAACTATAATGTTGTTTGGGCTACCACCAACTATATTGATCACAACCCTGCCTATCCAGATCATATTAGTGATTATGAATGTGGAACAAGATCTTATGATACCTCTAATGGATATAATCACAAGGGTTTTGATATTATTAGCTGGCCTTTTTGGTGGAAACAAATGGAATTAAATCAAGCTATTAATATTGCAGCTGCAGACGGGCAAATTACTGCCAAAAACGATGGATCCTTTGATGAAAATTGTGGCTTTAACAGTGACACACCAAACTATATTGCAGTTGAACATAGTGATGGTAGTACCTCTTGGTATTTGCATATGAAAAACGGCGGCTTAACTACCAAAGGAGTGGGTGACTATGTTAGCGAAGGAGAATTTTTAGGAGTGATTGGAAGCTCAGGAAGCTCTACACTACCTCACCTACATTTTGAAGTATATGATACTGATGGCAACCTTATAGATCCTAGTATTGGCCCATGTAACGACTTTAACTCAGATACTTGGTGGTTGAATCAAAAAACTTATTATAATCCACAAGTAAATGCAGCTATAACACATAACGCTCCACCAGAATTTTTTGATTGTCCTGCTACAGAAATAACTAATGAGAGTAATCAATTTAATCCAGGAGATTTAGTAACATTCGCTGTTTATTTAAAAGATCAAGAGTCAGGTACCTCTATAAATCTTAAAATAACAAAACCAGATAATACTGTTTTATACAACTGGGATTTTGCTTTAACAGATTATTATCATACTTCATTTTGGTATTGGCAATACAATTTATCTATGGAAGGTACTTGGAAATGGGAAACCACTTATCTAGGAGAAACGACAACACATGAATTTAATATAGGTGTGTTAGGAGTTGATGACAATATTCTTGAAAATACTTTGGTATACCCTAATCCTGCAAATAAAAAATTATTTATAGAGTCTGAAAAAACAATTGTCAATGTTACATTAAGAGATATACTAGGAAGAACTGCTTTAGAAATTAAAAACCATTCAGCTAGTATTAATGAAATCGACCTAATATCAATCACAAAAGGGATGTACTTTGTTACATTAACTTCAGAATCAAATACAACTAAAACTATAAAACTCATTAAAAAGTAGTCATCAATAATATTAAAATATTCTTGATGACATTTTAAAACAAGAACGATGTATTTATAAATACTAATCCTTAATATTAATAATTATGAGCAAAAAAATATTCTTTTTAAGTCTTGGCTTCTTATGCCTAATACCTATTTACGCTAACGCCCAATTATTTGGTAACCAACAATCAATTACCGTAAATATTGATGGTGGGAGTTCAATCTTTTCAAGCGATATTGATGGTGATGGTGATATGGATGTGCTTTCGACTTCATGGATTGATAATAAAATAGCCTGGTACGAAAATACCGATGGTCAAGGTAGTTTTGGTACACAACAAATTATAACAAGCGATGTAGAACATGCAATTTCCGTTTTTGCTGCGGATTTGGACGGAGATGGCGATGCGGATGTACTTTCAGCTTCAAGGGATGATCATACTATAGCCTGGTATGAAAATACGGATGGACAGGGGGATTTTGGTCCACAACAAATTATAACAAGCGATGCAACTTATACAACGCAAGTTTATGCTGCAGACCTAGATGGTGATGGGGATAATGATGTACTAGCCGCTTCTGGTTCCTTTGCATGGTACGAAAATGATGGTACTGGTAATTTTTCAACCCATATTATTGAAACTAATGTTAATGGGATTGTCACAGCAATTGCCTCAGATATAGACGATGATGGTGATTTGGATGTACTTTCAGGTGCATATGTGTCGGGAGCATCAGAAAATAATAAAATACAATGGTATGAGAATACCGATGGACAAGGAAATTTTGATGATCCACAAACGATAACAACCATTCCTCAAGGTACAAATGATATTGAAACTGCAGATTTGGACGGTGATGGTGATTTGGATGTCTTATCTTCATCCTGGTGGGGACCTGCGGTTGCGTGGTATGAAAATTTAGACGGTTTAGGGAGCTTTGGA
>Ga0164313_10005818_pt1 | contig 10893 bp, 13 predicted proteins | sample GuaBasSedimGuay4_FD_113735 | JGI IMG/M metagenome (GOLD analysis project Ga0164313, IMG submission 113735) | Subseafloor sediment microbial communities from Guaymas Basin, Gulf of California, Mexico - Guay4, Core 4569-4, 0-3 cm | ecosystem: Environmental > Aquatic > Marine > Hydrothermal vents...
AACAATCAAGATTGGTACTTTAATAAATGCCAAGTCCCTTAGCCAAGCATCTGTAGTTTAATTCGTTTTGAATCGCATTGGTTTACTGCATAGGATGAGCTAGAAGCCAATATGCTGAGATAAAAAAGAAATAAACGAAAGATTGATAACATATCGCGCCTTATTATAATTTATTGTGTTGCCGTGTTGAGATGGAGCTATGTGATAGACTCTCTCAATAAATTGTAGTGAACAAATTGTAGAACAGGCAAGCATCACGGTGTGATCTTTTTAGCAATTCATCGTATAATTGTCGGATTATATCGGGCTCAAGGCTATAAAGCAGGAAAAGCATGGAAAATCACAATCAATCAGACGAAACTACTCATTTTGGCTATGAAACTGTAAAAACAGGTGACAAGGTTGAAAAAGTCGCAGAAGTTTTTCATTCAGTTGCCAGCAAATATGACATGATGAATGATGTCATGTCGATGGGTGTGCATCGCATATGGAAGCGTCTGACCATTGAAAAAAGTGGCGTCCGACGTGGCCAGCATGTCCTGGATCTGGCCGGTGGAACAGGTGATCTGACCATAAAATTCTCAAAAATGGTTGGTGACAGTGGTCAGGTGATCCTCAGTGATATTAATGACTCTATGCTTAAAGTAGGTCGGGCCCGATTGCTGGATAAAGGCATTGTCGGCAATGTTGAATATGTTCAGGCTAATGCAGAATGCCTGCCTTTTCCCGACAATAGCTTTGACTGCATCACCATTGCCTTCGGTTTACGAAATGTGACTGATAAAGAGGCTGCTCTGGCGTCAATGTTTCGCGTATTGAAACCTGGTGGACGTCTGCTGATATTAGAATTTTCCAAACCTGTTGCTCCGGGTCTCAGCCCCCTGTATGATTTTTACTCCTTTAATATACTGCCTTTTATGGGCAAGTTGATTGCCAACGATGCTGAAAGCTATCGTTATCTGGCGGAATCTATTCGTATGCACCCCGATCAGGAAACCTTAAAAGAGATGATGGGTAATGCGGGTTTTGAGCGTTGTGACTATAGTAATCTGACCGGTGGTATTGTTGCTTTGCATCGTGGCTTCAAATTTTGAATCAGACAAAACAACCTGAAGACATCAATCCTCTGTTGATACCCCTGCTTGCAGCGATGGAAACCGGGCTGAACCGGTTATTTGCCATGGATCCAGAAACCTTTGAGCGTTTACAGCGTTTCAAGGGCCGTATTATTGCTTTTCATATTACTGATATGCAGCAAACACTTTATTTTTTCCCTGATCAGCAGGGAATTCAAATTGTCAGTCACTATGAAGGTGAAGCCGATACGGTGATCAGCGGTTCCATAATGGCCTTTGCCCGAATGGCAATGGCCGATGAACAAACAAAAACAAAGGCGGTTTTTAAGGGCGACATTAGTATTAGCGGTGATATTGCGCTGGGTCAGCATTTTCAATCCTTATTTAAACAACTGGATATTGACTGGGAAGAGCACCTGTCTCATATAACCGGAGATGTTATTGCACACTCTTTGGGTAATATAGCACGAGGCTTTTTGGGCTGGGGCAAAGATACCTTTAATTCATTGACCACGGATGTCAGTGAATATGTTCAATATGAGACACGGGATATTGCTTCCGGTCCTGAGATTAATCACTTTAATACTCAGATTGATCAAATTCGCAGTGATGTAGATCGAGCAGAAGCACGCTTGAATCGCCTGTCTGAAAGCCTGTCTAAAAGAAAAGTTAAAATCACAGTCAAGAAGAAGTCTGCCGAGTGAAAACTATCAGCCATTTTTTTCACCTCCTGTATATCAGCCGTGTGCTGCTGCGTCATGGACTGGATGAACTGCTTATTAGCACCCATCTTTTCAGACCATTGCATCTGCTGCGGTTTATTACGCCATCATTCTGGTTACGGTATCGGACTCGTCGTCCTCGTGGTGAACGGATCCGCATGGCGCTGGAAGATTTGGGACCAATCTTTGTTAAATTTGGACAGATCCTTTCCACCAGACGGGATTTACTGCCCGATGATCTGGCCGAAGAGTTAGCCAAGTTACAGGATCAGGTGCCGCCTTTCCCCGGTGACAAAGCCGTTGAAATCATTGAGCAATCATTTAAATTGCCCATTGATAAAATTTTTAAAGAATTTGAACGAACACCACTGGCCTCTGCTTCCATTGCTCAGGTGCATAAAGCAACTTTACTTGATGGCCGTGAAATGGTGGTCAAAGTCGTACGCCCTGATATTGAAAAAGTGATCCGCCGTGATCTTGCACTGCTTTATGCTATCGCGGATAAGGTGGAACAATTCTGGTCAGATGGTAAACGCCTGCGTCCCCATGAAATTGTGGAAGAATTCGATAAGAATATTATTGATGAACTGGATCTGCTCAGAGAAGCAGCCAATGCTTCAGAGCTGAGACGTAACTTCAAAGATTCACCAGTGCTTTATATTCCTGAAGTGGACTGGGATCATTGCCGGAAAAAAGTCATGGTCATGGAGCGCATTCATGGCATGCCGGTAACCAATATGGAAGAACTGAAGGCCATGGACATTGATTTCAAACGCCTGGCCGAAATGGGCGTTGAGATATTTTTCACTCAGGTGTTTCGTGATAATTTTTTCCATGCCGACATGCATCCGGGTAATATTTTCGTATCAAACTCAGGGCAATATATTGCTATTGATTTTGGCATCATGGGTAGTCTCAGTACTGATGATCAACGTTATCTGGCGGAAAATTTTCTGGCCTTTTTTAATCGGGATTATTATCGGGTCGCTGAGTTGCATGTGGAGTCCGGCTGGGTGCCGCCTGATACCCGGATAGATGATTTCGAGTCAGCCATTCGTTCAGTGTGTGAGCCTATTTTTGAAAAACCTCTGCATGAAATTTCTTTTGGACAGTTGTTATTGCGTCTGTTTCAAACGGCTCGTCGCTTTAATATGGAAGTGCAGCCGCAGCTGGTCTTACTGCAGAAAACCTTATTGAATATTGAAGGTCTGGGGCGTCAGTTATACCCCCAGCTGGATCTCTGGGATACAGCAAAGCCATTTCTGGAAAACTGGATGAAGGAACAACTGGGCTTTCGTTCTTTTGCCAAACAGATCAAACATCATGCCCCCTTATGGCTGGAGCAATTACCGGAGTTCCCGGGCCAGGTGTTTGATGTAGTTCAACAGGCACGTCATGGTAAGCTGCGTATTAATTATCAGAGCAAGACACTGGATCGGATTGAGCATAAAATTGAACAGCAGAATAAAACCACCATTCAGGCGATTATCAGTGCAGCATTATTGATCAGCGGTGCAATTCTTTATTCCGGCAATATGCTATTAGAAGCTCAGATAATCGCAGGACTCGGTGCAGTTGGCAGTCTCTGGGTTTATTTAAAATCTTAATTAGGGACTTGGCATTTATTAAAGTCCCTTAGTGTCCATCCGTTAATTAACAATCATTCTTTGGTACACCAGTCAATTTCCTGCTGACCCTGCTGCTGCAAAAATTGATTAATTTGTGAAAATGGTTTACTGCCGAAAAAACCACGGTAGGCGGATAAGGGTGATGGATGTGGCGAACGCAGGACAAAGTGACGCTGGGCATCAATAAGGGCCCCTTTTTTTTGCGCATAAGCACCCCATAGAACAAAAGCAATGGCACCTGACTGATGATTCAGCTTATCAATAACGGCATCAGTAAATAACTCCCATCCCTGCCCCTGATGAGAATTTGCCTTACCACTTTCAACGGTTAAGACACTATTAAGCAGCAGGACTCCCTGCTCAGCCCAGGATTGTAAATTGCCATTATGATTGACAATACCCAAATCGTCCTGTAATTCTTTGTAGATATTAATCAGTGACTTTGGAATAGGTTTGACCTCAGGTAACACAGAAAAACACAGGCCATGAGCATGACCCGGTGTCGGATAGGGATCCTGACCTAAAATAACAACTTTTACCTTGTCCGGTGGCGTCGTATTGAGGGCATTAAACCAGAGGCTTGAGTGAGGTAAAATGACCTTTCCCTGATTTTTTTCACTGCGTAAGAATGCCTTTAAAGCTGACATGTTATCTGATTCAAAGGTGTCCTGAAGAAGGTTTTTCCAGCTGTCATCTAACAGAATTTCACTCATTGCTTATCCTTGTGCATGTTCTTTGGACTCTTATTTAACTCTTATTTAAAACAAAAAGAGAATGCATATAGGGTAGCGATTTTGGCTTAAATGATCCAGTTTAAATTCTGGTCAATTTGCCGACGTGTTGCTTTGATTACCTCAGCTTGCTCAGAGATAATGGCAATACTGCCTTTTTGAGAGGGATACAGAATACCACTTAACTGAATGTCGTTTAGTGAAGCAGGGCTGTCGATTGTTTGGGTGGGTAACAATAAAACAGTGACCAGGCCCTGAGGTGTCTTGAGTACCATATGAATGCCGGTATGACCACCGATAATACAATGTCCCAGAAAAGAAACCTGACCAATGGGGCCATTAAGTTTACCGCCATAAGAGGCCAGCATAGTATCAATATTTGTTTTCGGTACATCCATATCAACATTCAGCGCATGAGTATCTTCATGGACATGATTAATCACGTCCTGGGCGAGTGTGGCGCTGTCCAGGGTTTCCGGTAGTATCAGGCTCAGGCTGAAGAACATAATGATAGACGCAGCAATACTACCACCTAACCAGTTGCGCCATTTTCTATGACGTTTTTGTTTTTGCTGAGACTGATGTTGAGAAAGCTGCTGAGCAAGAATAACTCGATCACTGAGGTTTTCAGGGGGGGAGATCGTAAGGGTCTGCACAAGTTTCTGCTGAAATGACTGCTGTTGTTTAACAAAGCGATGGTTATTGTGGTTTTGTCTGGTTTTGCTCAGGAAGTCAGGATCCTGATTGTCTGGATCAATGATTGCCCTTTTTCGAAACTCAAGATCATCCACGTTTAAAACCCCTTAACTTGATTAATTTACCTCGCTTGTACGGCTCAGATCTTTGCACAGTTTATGCCTGAGTTGATCTCGAGCTCTGAACAGGCGAGTATTGACCGTATTCAGGTTCAGATTTAACATTTGTGCAATTTCGCTGGTTTTAAAACCGCCGATAGTCTGCAGAATCAATGGCTCTCGATAATCAATATCAAGATTGAGAATTGCCTGATGAAACTGTTGTTTTTCCATTGATTGTTCAGGTGTAAGATTTATTTTATCCTCAACAACAACGTCTTCAATATCAACAAGATCAAAGCTTTTTCGTTCAAAACGACGGGCATTCTCACGTCGTAAAATGGTAATGAGCCAGCTTTTGGCCTTTTTCTCGTCCTCAAGTTTATCCAATGCTTTCCAGGCTCTTAAAAAAGTTTCCTGAACCAGATCATCGGCAATTGAATGATTACTGCATAACCAATAAGCAAAACGATAAAGATCACCGGAATAAGCTTTTACCAATGTTTCAAAGCGCTTTTGTCTGCTTACCCCTTCATAGACCGAGGGTTCCACTTTTTTCTTTCCAATTTTTATTGTTTTGATGGTAAACATGTTCAGATCCACAGGTTTGCTGATAAAAGGTTTATTTTAAAATCTGACTGTAGTGTATAACAATCTTATTTTCTTTGGTATTTCGGAAAATACCTACTGCTTATTAGCTATTGTTTATTATTCCAGGTTTAACTGAACAAAGAATGAATAATGACAAATCAGAAGAAAAATGAAATTTTTTTATTTATCATCAGGTCTAGTAAAATAAGCCAGACACTGGTAAATTTTACTTTAGGTTATTGCTTGATTCAGAGATGATGACCTGAATTTTTTGAAGATACCCAATACTGGAATTCTTCTTTATCCATCCAACAAATACAAGGAAATGAAAATGGGAAACACTAAAAAAACAGCTATTATCGGATTATTTGCTTTAGCCTTTGCAACGCTGGGTGCAACTGCTCATGCGGGTAAGCCAGGCTTTGAAAAATGCCAGGGTATTGCTAAAGCAGGTATGAATGATTGTGGTACCAGCAAGCACGCATGTGCTGGTATGGCAAAGACTGATGCTGATCCAGAAGAGTGGGTTTATGTGCCAGAAGGTACTTGTGCAAAGATTGCTGGTAATAAAGGCAAGAAATAAAACAGTTCGAAAAATTGTTTTATCAGAGTATCAGGACAACGCCTGATGCTCTTTTTTTGAGCCTGAAAGCTTAGGGACTTGGCATTTATTAAAGTACCAATCTTGATTGTTGATTTTACGCCCTTCAAAGTAGTTACTTTGGCCGCATAGCTCACTATGCAACCAAAGTAACTACTTCAAAGGACAAAAAATCTCCAGCGCAATCTTAGTACTTTAATTTTTGCCAAGTCCCTTACTAACCATCCATCCACAAAAAGAAATAATAAAATGATCAAGAAATTTTTGTTTGCCCGAAATGATATTATGATCCACGGATTTGATTTAGTGGTTCGTCTGTATTTACTGAAAGTATTTTTCCAGTCAGGCCTCACTAAAATACAATCGTGGCAGTCCACAATTGATTTGTTTGCTTATGAGTATTCCGTACCATTATTGTCACCCCAGGTTGCCGCCATAATGGCTACAGGTGGTGAATTGATTTTACCTGTGCTGCTTTTGTTCGGTTTATTGACACGTCCCGCAGCGATAGGCTTATTTATTCTAAATGCTGTTGCCGCCTATGCCTATGCACTGACCGACTTCTATAATTTTACAGGAATGCTGGATCATATTCTGTGGGGTCTGATGATTCTGGTGTATATTCTTTATGGTCCCAGCCCACTGTCAATTGATAATCTTTTGTCTAAAAAGGCAGATTAAAAAGTTTATCGCTCAGGGGAGTGAAACGCTCATTTCCCTGCCTTCATACTGATGCACACTATCATGGCCCCTGATAATAACTGCTTTGATATGATCCGGCAGCCGGGTTGTTAAAGAACGGGTAAAAGGCTGTTCGTTTACATGAGGATGATGCAGTGTTCTGGTTGCCAGTATATTGCCCTCAGTATCTAATATTTCCCAGCGGTTGGCATAATGATCCCAGCCTGCATCAGCATGCTGCAGGCTTACATCGAAACGATATTGGTTTTCTCCCTGAGGTTTAACCTTCACATCGACCACTTCAACCATGTCTGAAAATGCAGGGGATGAAAAAGCATTTGCAGCAAAACAAAAAATTAATAAAGTGGCTTTCATATACTTTAATCCTTTAGAAAAGTGAGTTTCAAGTTTATTTAATAGCAATATAATTGTACTATATGATTAATTATACACAAGAAAGGCAAATTATATTTTGGATAATGGTATCTCGTTAATTGTTGCGGTTTTGTTTTCTCTGGGCGTTTATTTGCTGGCAATCTGGCTAGTCAGAAAATGGCTGATAAAACACAATATTTCCTGTTTCTGGCGTAGTCTTTTTCTGGCTGTTTTGCTGGCTCCCGGTCTGCTACTTTATGGTGAACATGCGGGCGTACCACTGCCTGCTTTTGCCTGGATGTCAGGTGCCAGCAATGCCTACAACTGTATTGAGCAATCTATATTTTGCTCAATTAAGCTGAACCTGTTTACATGGGTATTACCCTTTCTTGCCACCTGGGTTTTTGCCTATATGATGTGCCAGGGGCCAGATAAAAAGTAAGTGCTCACTCACTTGCTTGCACTTGTCCTTATTGTTTTAAGTAAGCAGGGTACTCATGTTCCAGTTTTGCCAGCTTGGGTGAGATGACTGCCTGACAATAACGATTGCCGGGATTGAGCTGGAAATAATTCTGATGGTATTGTTCCGCTTCGTAAAATATATCTAATGGCTTAAGCTCAGTGACAATGGGGTCCGGCCACTTGCCGCTTTTATTCAGTTGTGCAATAAACTGTTCTGCTTGTGAAAACTGGCTGTTATTATGATAGAGAATTGTGGAACGATATTGTGTGCCTCTGTCTGCACCCTGACGATTTAAAGTGGTGGGATCATGAAGAGTGAAGAAAACATCCAATAAGCTCCGGAAGCTAATTATTTCGTTATCAAAGGTAATCTGAATGACCTCAGCATGCCCTGTTGTACCTGTGCAGATTTGTTCATAGGTGGGGTTAATAACAGTGCCGTCGGCATAACCGGAAATAACACTTTTAACACCCTTAAGCTGCTTAAAGGGTGCCTCAAGACACCAGAAGCATCCACCTCCAAGCGTTACTGATTCTATAGTCATGGTTTTTCCTGTCTTTCAAAGTTGGTACTTTAATTTTTGCCAAGTCCCTTACTTATTGTTTTGAGTGTCGGGTTAAAAAAGTATCGAGATGATTGGCAAAAGCCTGTCGATCATTTTGGCTTAGAGGTGGTGGTCCTCCCGTCTGTACTCCACTGCTTCGTAAAGTATCCATAAAATCTCTCATATTGAGGATAGACTTGATTGTGCTGGCGGAGTAAAGTTCGCCTCTGGGATTAAGTGCATGCCCACCTTTTTCAATCACCTCGGCTGCTAAAGGAATATCACTGGTAATCACCAGGTCTCCCTCAGTGACTCGTTTCACTATTTCATTATCAGCAACATCAAAGCCCGGAGCGACTTTGATTGTTTTTATAAAATCGGAGTGAGGTACCTGTAGATATTGATTGGCAACCAGTGTAATTAAAATTTCTGTTCGTTTTGCTGCGCGATATAAAATTTCTTTAATCACCACGGGGCATGCATCAGCGTCCACCCAAATTTTCATTATAAACCTCTAAGGGATGTGAACGAAATAACTTAGGCAAGTAGCGCAGGATATTTGTTTGTATTCTTTGTTGTGAAAATAGCGTGTAGTTGCCCTACATAACTATTTTTACAGTGAAGAATACGGACAAATAGACCAGCTAATCGTCTGAGTTATTTTGTCAACGTTCCTAAGCTAAATGAGTTTGCTGATGACTCTGTTTTTACCTGACTGCTTGGCTCTATACATCAGTCTGTCAGCTTCTTCATAAATAAATTTATTATTATCAAACTTATACTTAACGGTTATTAAACCAAGTGATATAGTCACTTTATGAAACTTATCACCATTAAGGTGTTTTATTTCAAGATTTTGTACATCGTTTCTAATACTGTCAGCAAGTTTTAAAGCAGAAATTTCATTATAGGAATAAAATAACAAACCAAACTCTTCTCCCCCCAATCTAAAAACATAATCATCCGGGCGTAATAGTCTTGCCTGAAGCGCTCTGGCAATTGCTTTTAAAATATTATCCCCTTCGGCATGACCATAGGTATCATTAAACGTTTTAAAATCATCAATATCCAGCATTACAAAATTTAGGATATTATTATTTCGCTTGGCTGATTGCAGACTGGTTAGAAATACATCATCAAATTTTCGTCGGTTAAAGACATTGGTTAAGGGATCGGTCAGGGTTAATGTTTCTAATAGTTTGTTTTTTTCATCAAGGTTTAAATGATGTTGTTCTAATGCTGAAATATCCAGCATGATACCGACGATTCCAAGTATTTCCTTTGCATCATTTTCTAAGGTTGACTTATAAAACATAAATGTTCTGGTCTCGCCATCTGAACATTTAACCTTTGCTTTATACTCTTGTCTCCCAGGATTTTCCAATAAATTTTTGTCTTGCTGATGATAGATTTCAGCTAGTTCAGGTGGTATGAGATCAGGTAAATCAAATAATGATTTTTTTATTATCTGTTCTTTAGGGATGCCCAGTATCATTTTAGAAAATGCATCATTGCAATTTTGATAAATACCATTGATATCTTTGTAGAATATGGGGCTGGGAATTGTATCGAGTAATATTTTTAATAATTGGTTGTTTTTAAAGTTATCCTTTTGTATCAGATGATCAAGAGCTGCATTTTTTTCTAACTGCGTTACTTTTTGCTCTAATTCTTCATGAGTTAACTTGTTTTTCATAATGAATGCCAGATTATTTAAGATATTATAACAGATTAGCAGTGCTCAGTATTCTGTCAATATTTTTAACAAAGTTCTATAAGCCCAGACTGGTACTCATTCCAAATATCTCTGGATAAAAAGCAACTAATATTAAAATAATTATTTGTATCATAATAAATGGCACGACCCCTTTATATATTTGTAGAGTACTGACATTCTCTGGTGCAACACCTTTTAGATAAAATAAAGAAAAACCAAATGGTGGAGTCAAAAATGAGGTTTGTAAATTCATTGCAATTAATATGGCAAACCAGACAGGGTTGACATTTAAAGCTTCAGCAATAGGAATTAAGATAGGAACAATAATATAAGATATCTCTACAAAGTCGATAAAAAAACCTAATAGTAAAATAGATAACATGGTAAAAAGTATAAAAGCCCACTTATCATCACCAGGTAAATTTGTTAAAAATTCTGCAACAATTTCTTCGCCTCCTGTATATGAAAAAACCATTGAAAAAGAGGTTGCTCCAATTAAGATAGCAAATACCATAGAGGTGATTTTTACTGATTCCAATGCAGCCTCTTCAACCATCTTAATTTTAAATGTTCTGTATATAACCGCAAGTAGTAATGCGCCTATACAACCAACGGCTGAAGACTCTGTCGGTGTTGCCACCCCCATAAAAATTGAACCCAATACCAATAAAATAAGCGTTAGAGATGGAATAATATCAACCAAAGCCCTGATCACTTGTTTCTTTTTACTGCCGCGCTTAGGGTCCGGGGGAATAATAGGCGCCATCTCTTTTTTGAAATAAGAAATAATTAAAATATATAGGATATAAGAGATAATCAGTGCTAAACCTGGCCAGATAGCTGCCCTAAATAAATCGCCAACCGGCACTTGAAAAACATCGCCTAAAATGATTAACACAATAGATGGGGGGATAATTTGCCCCAATGTTCCAGAAGCACAAATTGTCCCCGTGGCTAATTCTGTATTGTA
>Ga0164313_10005819_pt1 | contig 10893 bp, 6 predicted proteins | sample GuaBasSedimGuay4_FD_113735 | JGI IMG/M metagenome (GOLD analysis project Ga0164313, IMG submission 113735) | Subseafloor sediment microbial communities from Guaymas Basin, Gulf of California, Mexico - Guay4, Core 4569-4, 0-3 cm | ecosystem: Environmental > Aquatic > Marine > Hydrothermal vents >...
CGATTTCTGGAGGTTCATCACATCGTGTCCAGACAGCAAGGTGGGACCAACCAGGCGGAAAACCTGATGACCCTGTGCGCGTCCTGCCATCGGTTGTGGCATGAGAGCGCGGGTGGGGCAATGATTGTGAACCCGGCCAAAGCCGAGGATTCGGCTGCCTGAAAATCAGAATTCCCACGCATTGATTCCCCCCATATTTTGACCATGGGCAATTTATGCTATAATTAGTCAAAGCATGAGCCCGCAGGGCTGCAAAGCATGAGCCCGAGGGCTTGGGGGATGCCATCAACCAATAACATCGAGGGTGAACTTGCCGACCTCCTCCATCAAACGGATACGTCTCTTCCATGGACTCGTAATAATCCTGATCATCGCCGCTGCCGGCGCCATTGTGTGCCCCGCGCAGGCAGGCATCGGTGAGGGAACCAGCGGGACCGCGACCATCGACACCCAACCCCCCTGGGTCACCGTGGATCAGTTTCCTGAATTTACGGTTTTCCAGGGTGGCGACACTGTACTGTTCCACTGGCAAACGGGCGACAGCCACCCGGGCACCGTTCCCGAATATTTCACCGCCGCGGTTTTGATCGAGAGCCAGGCCGATTCCACCATCGTTTATTATCCCGATATTGACGACTCCAGTTGGGAATGGATCGTCCCCGATATTTCTTCTTCCAACGTCCGTCTGGAAGTCCAGGCCAGGGACGCCTTCGGTAATCTCACCTCCGGTTTCACCAATTATTTCACGGTGCTGTCTTCGGTGACGAGTGTGCCGCGAGTTGCCGGGAATCTGAACCTGGCCGCTCCTGCTCCGAATCCCTTCAATCCGTCCACGAAACTCAGCTTCAACCTGCCTGAAGCGGGTCGGGTTTCCCTTACGGTTTACGATACCCGCGGGCACCGGGTCCGCACCCTCCTGAAAGGCCACAGGCAGGACGGAGACTTCGAAGCACGGTGGGACGGCAGGGATAACCGGGGCAAAACCCTGCCGGGCGGGGTTTATCTTTTTGTCCTGGATTTCCAGGGATCCACACAATCCGGGCGAATTACCCGTAAAGCGGTCCTCATTCCATAACCCATACACGACAATATATCATTATTTTTTACTTTTTAGTTTATTTTTGTTGTTAAAACATGATTCTTTTGGTACAATGGTAATCCAGTCAATAAAGACCACGACCGGCCGGAAACGGCAGGAACAACTGGGATTTGGCTGTTGAGGCTCAATACGTTAGTTTTGAGGGACACGATCATATACTAAATATTCTGCGGGGTTTTGCAGTGAAAACTCCGGGACGGTAATTTGTACCTTTGGAGGGCAAAGTGGATCACTTGAAAATGGATATTTCAGGGTTATTCGCCCGTCGGCTGCCTGTCGCCTTGTTCGCCGTGGCGGCGATCCTGACAGCCGGTATGGTCACCGCTCCGGTGGCCCTCGCCCAGAACGGTCCGACCATTGATGTTTGGTATGGGCTGGATCAGGCCTTTGGCATTCCGGGGGAACCCCAGATCTGGTGTGACATCCAGGGTAATGTGTCGGACGTCGACGGGGTCGCTTCGCTTTTCTTTACGCTAAATGGTGGCGCCAGCCAACCGCTGTCCATCGGTCCCGCCGGACTCGGCGAAGGCGGTGTGGGGTCAGAAGCGCGACGTCTATTCAATATTGGCGATTTCACTGTCGCCATTTTGGTGGAAGATCTTTTGACGGGGAACAATACCATCGTCATTGAAGCCATCGACTCCCTGAACGATATCAGCACTGAAACCGTCAATCTGTTTTACTCCTCCGGAAACAGCTGGCCGCCCACCTACTCGACTGATTGGGGAAGCCTCATCGTTGATGGTGACCCCCTGACACCGGATCCCGCCATTTTGGAACAGGCCCATGTTATTGACGGAAAATGGAGTATAGAGGGAAACAATATTCGAACCGCCGAACCGGGTTACGACCGGCTCGTCGGTCTGGGTGAATTGGGTTGGGGGGATTATGAAGTCACTGTTCCCATCACAATCCACGATACCTTCGACACCGCATTTGGCGTAGGTCTGATTTTCCGCTGGAATGGTCACACCGAAGATCCTGACTATTGCGAAAACCCCATTTGCGGGTGGAATCCCCTGGGAGACATCGGGTGGATAAAAAGCGCCGGATTGAATCTCTGGGGTGATAACCGTGGCAAATGGGACTACGGCTTCGACATGCAACTGGAAACCCTTTACAAGATGAAGATGAGGGTGGAGACCGGTCCCACGGGAGCGGTTTACAGCCTAAAGGTCTGGGAAGACAGCCAGATCGAACCGGTGGACTGGAACCTGACCAGGACAGAGTCGGACAACAGCCCCATGGCCGGATCCATTCTGCTGGTGGCGCACCATGCCGATGTTTCCTTCGGCAATGTGGACATCGTACCCATCACCAGTCCCAACGATCCTCCGGTGGCCAACGACGTGGTCACGACGGCGAAATTCGACGGGACAACCCTCATCGACATCCTGTTCAACGATACGGATGTCGACGGTATCATCAATCCCGCTTCGGTCAGCATTATCAGTCCACCGGTCAACGGGACCATCCTGGGCATCGACCCCGTGACCGGAATCGTGCAATACCTGCACGGCGGGAACGCGAATCCCACCGACACCTTCACCTACACGGTGGAGGACAACGATGGCGCGTTGTCCAATGTGGCAACCGTCACCTTGACGATCCAGCCCAACCAGCCGCCGGTGGCCAACGATGACTCGGCGACCGGCAAGACCGGGAAATCCGTGGTCGTCAAAGTCCCCAAGAACGACACGGACGTGGACGGGTTCGTGGACCCCGAGAGCGTCGATGTCAAAACCGGCACCCTGCATGGTTCATATACCATCGATCCGCTTTCCGGTTGGGTGACCTACACCCATTTCGGGGGGCTGGCGCTGGCGGACAGCTTCTCCTACACCATCCTGGATGACGACGGGGCGGAATCAAATATCGCCTGGGCCATCATCACCCTCATTGAAAACGTGCCCCCGGTCGCCAACGACGACGACGTATATGTCTCCTTCGATTTCTCCAGCCGGATCGACATCCTGGCCAACGACGTCGATGGGGATGACGGATACATCGACCCGACCACCGTCACCATCATCGATCCTGCCTCCTTTGGCATGACTGCCGTTGACCCGCTCACCGGTATCGTCACCTATACGCACAACGGCGTCGACCCCGGCCCCGACAGTTTCACCTATACGGTCGAGGATGATTCGGGCGACCTGTCGAACATCGCCACGGTCCTGGTGACCATCGGGCCCGCGCCCCCCGAGGATTTCCACTCGGATGATTTCAACAGTTGCGATGTGGACCCCATGTGGACGTTCATCGACCCGTTGGGCGACGCGCCCGACCCGGTTATCGTGGGCGAGTTCACCGGTGATGCACAGGTAGCCATCTCCGTGCCTGGTGGCAGTACACATCAGCCGTACGACGAATTCCTCGGGGCCCCGCATATCATCCAGGCGGCCAAAGACAAGGATTTCACCCTGGAAGTGAAATTCTCCTCAGGCCTTCCGGACAGCGGTTTCGCCGAGCAGGGTGTGCTGATCAAAGAGGACGACCTGAACTGGCTGCGGTTTGATTTCTACAGCAACAAGGATCATGAAATCAAACTTTTCGCCACCACTCCCCTGGCTTCCGCGGTCAAGTTCAACGGAGTTGTTGCCAACCCCGGCGACAGTCCCATGTACTTGCGCATTCAACGCACTGGCAACAGCTGGGATCTGGATTATTCCTTCAACGGAATCGACTGGACCGACGCCACCACGTTCAGCTATACCATGACCGTAACCGGCGTGGGCCTCTTCGCCGGCAACGCTGGTGGCAGCACGGCCCCCGCCTTCACCACGTTCGTGGATTATTTCTCCAACAGCGTGGATCCCATCGTCGAGCCCGACGACCAGGACGATAATTCGATTTCCGTGACGGTTGTTGGCAACGGAACGGTGGGCAAGAGCCCGGACCAGGCGATCTATGCCTGCGGCGATCCCGTCGAACTGACCGCCACACCCGGCACCGATTACGTCTTCATCGGCTGGGCTGGTGACCTGACCGGGACGGACAATCCGGCCACCATCACCATGGACCGGCCCCGTTTCGTGACGGCCATCTTCCAGTCCATTCATGGCCAGCCGATCGGCGTGACCGATCTGGCCTTCAACAAGGTCATGGCGGGTAACCCGGCCGGGAATTCCACCGCGGTGGACGTGAGTTGGAGCCCCTCGGTGGATCCCTCCGTGGTCAGCGTATCGGTTTACCGCAAGGGCTTCGGCTCCTACCCCGAATACGACGACGCCACCGGCAGTGCCCCCGTTTTGCCGGCCGACCCCATCGCCGAAGGCTGGGAACTCGTGGCTTCCGTTCCCATCGGAACAAACAGCACCACAGCCGCACCCACGAACCGCGACTACTGGTACTTCTGCGCGCAGGCCGTCAACGCATTCGACAACAAGTCGGACGCGGTGATGACCGGCGGCGTCCTGAACTACCTGCTCGGTGATGTTTCCGATGGCGGCTCGCCTTACGCCGATGGCAACAATTCGGTCTGGACAGAGGACATCAGCCTGCTTGGCGCCCACTACGGCACCGCGGGCGGCGACGGTTTGTACCTGAACACCCTGGACATCGGTCCTACCAATGACGCGACCGTCGACGGACTGCCGGTGACCGACGATGTTATCGAGTTCGAAGACCTCATTCTGTTCGGTATCAACTACGGGTTCGATGCCAGCAGTGGGTCGCAGATCCTGGCCTTCCCCAACGTTCCGTATCCGGCCGCAAGCAACGTCATGGCCTTGCACCTGCCGGACCTTCCCGCCATCGGAGAGACCTTCGAGGCCGACCTCGTAATGGCCGGCGACGGTAAGATCCAGGGTCTTACAATCCCCCTGGCCTGGGATGCCGGCGTGGTGGAACCTGTCACTGTCCAGGGCGGCCCGCTCCTGAACGAGCAGGGCGGCAATTCAATGACATTTTCGGCAAAACCCGGTGTGGTCGATGTGTGCCTGGCGGGAGTCAGGGAATCCGGTATTTCCGGTACCGGCAAAATCGCTTCGGTGACCTTCAAGCGATTGGCGGCCGGTGACCCCCAGATCCAGCTCATGGAAATCGATGCCCGCGGCCAGGTCAACGATACCGTTGCAATCACCATTACCGCGGCTTCACCCGTTGACGGCGGCGGAGTCGTACCGATGGTCTCGGCCCTGTATCCGAACTATCCCAATCCGTTCAACCCGATGACCACCATCGCGTTTGATCTGGCGGTGTCGGGCCGGGTGCGGATCGACATCTACAGTATCGACGGGCGCCGGATCCGTTCCCTGGTCAACGGCACGTTTGCTGCCGGCCGCCATGAGGAAGTCTGGAACGGCAGGGATCACAACGGACGCACGGTGGCCTCCGGTACATACCTGTACATCATGGAAGGACCGGGAATCAGGCAGACGCGGCGGATGCTGCTCATCAAGTAGGATCCGGTTCAGCCATAGACCAGTTCAGCCAAAGAAAAGCCCCAGGCGGATGCCCGGGGCTTTTCATTTGCCGGAATACATTTCCCGGCCTGGGCTATTCCTTGATCCCGACCAGATCCAGGAAAAACGCATAGGCCAGCGCCTGCTCCTCGAGCCGGCGGAACCGGCCCGACTTGCCGCCGTGCCCGGCCTCCATGTTGATCTTGAAGATCAGCGGATTGTCACCAGTACCCAATGCCCGCAGCTTCGCCACCCACTTGGCGGGTTCGAAATACTGCACCTGGCTGTCGTGCAGACCTGTGGTGACCAGCATGGCGGGGTAGGCCTGGGCCGACACCTGGTCGTATGGTGAATAGCTCAGCATGTAGTCGTAGTATTCCTTGTCGTTGGGATTACCCCACTCGTCGTATTCGCTGGTGGTCAGGGGAATGGAATCATCCAGCATCGTGGTCACGACATCCACGAAGGGAACGGCGGCCTCGACTCCCCGCCACAGATCCGGCTCCATGTTCACGATCGCGCCCATGAGCAGCCCACCGGCCGACCCGCCGGCGGCAAAGAGACGATCCTTGGACGTGTATTTCTTATCCACAAGATAACGGCCACAGTCGATGAAATCCGTGAAGGTGTTCTTCTTCTTGAGCAGCTTGCCGTCATCGTACCACTGGCGCCCCATCTCCTGCCCGCCGCGAACGTGGGCGATGGCGAAGACGAATCCCCGGTCCAGCAGGCTCAAACGTGAGGACCTGAAACTCGCGTCCATGCTGAAACCGTAGGACCCGTAAGCGTACAGGAGCAGGGGGCTGGTGCCATCAGGCTCGAAACCCTTGCGGTAGACCAGGGACACCGGCACCATCACCCCGTCACGGGCGGGGACATGCAGGTACTCGGCCTTGTAATTGGCCGCATCGAAACCACCGAGGACTTCCTGCTGCTTGATCAGCTTTTTCTGCCGGGTCTTCATGTCGTAGACGAAGGTTGACCGGGGCGTGGTAAGCGACGTGTAGGAAAATCGCAGGGCGTTGGTATCCATCTGGGGATTGTACGACGTCCCCGCCGACCAGGTGGGCTCTCCGAAATCGAGATGATGCGGGTCGCTTCCATCCATGGGTACCACCTTGATGTGGGTCAGGCCGTCGAACCTTTCACCCAGCACCAGGTAGTCGTTGAAAATTTCGACATCCTCCAGCAGAACGTCGTCACGGTGAGGAACGACTTCCTTCCAGTTCGCCAGCCAGGTCTGCTTCAGACCGCATTCCATGAGCCGGAAATTGATGGCGTGAAGGTTGGTCAGGATCAGGAACCTGTCTCCCTGATGGCTCAGGCTGTACTCCACTTCCCGCTGCCGGGGCTGGAAGACGCGGAACTCACCCTTGGGATTGTCGGCCTCGAGCAGGCGCCATTCGTTGCTGAGGGTCTGACTGGAGTTGATGAACAGATACCTGTCCGATTTGGAGCGGCGAACGTAGCAGCGGAAGGTGTCATCCTTTTCCTCGAAGACAAGTACGTCTTCAGCGGTATCGGCGCCCAGTTCGTGCCGCCAGATCTGGTACGAGCGCAGGGTTTCAGGGTCCTGCCGGGTGTAGAACAGGGTCTTGTTGTCCATGGCCCAGGTCACGTTGCCGGTCACGTCCTTGATCTCATCCTGCAGGATCCTGCCCGTGGCCAGTTCCTTCACCCGCAGGGTGTAGAAACGACGGCCGGCGGTATCCACGCCGTAGACGGCCAACTTGCCGTCAGGGCTGACATTGACTCCGCGCAGGGAAAAATAGCCGAGCCCCTCACCCATGGCGTTGCCGTCGAACATGATCTCTTCGTCGCCGTCCATCGTGCCGGGCCGGCGACAGTGCAGGGCGTACTCGCCGCCCGTCACAAACCTGGTGTAGTACCAGTAGCCTTTCAATTCGTAAGGCGCGGAAGAATCGTCCTTCTTGATGCGCCCCTTCATTTCCTCGAACAGATCCTCCTGGAGATCCTCCGTGTGCGCCATGGTCTTGGTCAGGTAGGCGTTTTCGGCCTCGAGATAGGCGATGACTTCGGGGTTTTCCCGCTCGTTGAGCCAGTAGTAGTTGTCGGTGCGGGTGTCGCCGTGGAGCGTCATTTCATGGGGACGGATATCGGCCATGGGCGCCTCCTCTTTACCTCCGCAGCCGGCCAGGACCGTGAGCGAAAGAATTACGGCGAGAACCACCTTTGATTTCATCTGCATGGGATCACCTCGTGGCGGCCACCACGATCTCGGTGGCCTGGAAAGGGGTAACAGCGCGGTCTGGACGAAACATGGTGGTCCGGACCAATCTGCGCAATGGTTCCCACGGGATCATGTCCATGGGAGCTGTCATACGGAAACTGACATCGATGGTAAATCCGGCCTGGACGAGAATGTTTTCGATCTCCCGCCGCCGGTAAATACGGGCGCGTGCCCAGCGGTCGTGCAGCCTCTTGGGCCACCAGCTGACCAGGGGCACCCGGTTCCAGGGTAACAACGGTAAATCGGCGCCGTGGGTTTCGAATATCCACCAACGGTTGGGAACCGTAATGATCAATTTTCCGGCGGGCCGAAGGATCCGCCGCATTTCGGCAAGGGCCGCCTGTTCGTCGGGAACATGTTCCAGGACGGTGAACGAGGTCACCACGTCAGCCACGCCGTCGGGCAGGGGAATGGGGCCGCCATCGGTGGCCACGACCGAAACACGGCCAGCCAATTTGCGGGTAATGATCTCGCGCCGAAAATCCTCCAGGAAGGTTTCACTGACATCCACGCCGGTTACCCGGTCGAAATCCCCGGCGAAAAGCAGCGTCTGGGCCCCGTTTCCACAGCCGAAATCAACCAGATGGCCGCCTTCCCCCGAAAGAAGGGACCTGACCAGGCGAGCCCTGCGCTCCAGGATGAACTGCCCGCCGGAGGCGGGAGCCCCACCCGCGAGGTGATCGGGAGCATCCGGAAAAGAGTTGGTCTGGTTCGGGTTCACGCGGCTATCACCTTCTGTTATCCTGTAGTCATGAATGATCCAAAAAAACCCGAATCCGGTTCCGAGTCAACGGAAAGCCTGATCCGTCGGGACAGGAAGTTCACCCTGGCCGAGGCCGTTGGTCGTGAAGCAGCCGGAGCAATGTCCGGAGCCTCGCCGGTGGCCCGGGGCGAACAGGTCCTGCTGGAAATCGAACAGACCCTGGAATCCCGGCTGATGGATTCCGCCGGATCCCTGAAACGGACCATCCTGGCCCGCCTGAAAACAGACCCTCCCCTGTTGGCGCGCCACTTCGACCGGCCGGTCGGGGCCCTGGAGGAATTCCTGGGCGCCACCCTGGGATCCGATTCACTGCTGACTTCGCTGGTCCGGGATACCGACGCCCGCTGGGGCCGGGATTACGGGGAGCGGCCGCATTTCGAAACCGAGGGGAATCCACCCCACCCGGATGACCCCTACACACTGGCGGGTGTCAGGGGTCTTCTGGGGGACCTGCTCGAAGGCTTAAGCCAGGACTGACCGGACCTACCCCGCATCCAGACAGGACTTCAGCCAGCTTTCCTTTTCCACCAGTTTGGCCAACAACCCGATGTCTTTCACGGCCGCACCGTCCGCTCTCACCGGATTGTCACCGGTTCCATCCAACAGGAACCCTCGGCGGCCGGCGGACTCCCAGGCGTCGGCATCGGTGTAGAGCCGGGGTTTGATCAGATGAGGGGCGCCCAGTTCGGGACAGAAGGTCGTGCAGTTCCCGCAATCGTTGCACAGCTCGGCCAGGACCAGGTACTGGGCCCGGGCTTCCAGGCCATCCATATCTTTGCTGGGGACCTGGAAAAAAGCATCGTTGGGACAGACGGTGACGCAGTTGGTGCACGCCACGCAGTCGAACATCTCCAGTTGATGATCCACGCTGCGCAGGGGTTTGCCGGTGGCCGCCAATGCATAGGGAGCCCCGCCATCCTCAGTGGCCAGATGCAGGGCCAGGGCCTGGACGGAATCGCGGTGACCGGCCGCGCGGGCCTCGGTGTCCGCCTTGTCCCGCAACTCCTGAAGACTCGTTAAGCCGCTTTCCTTCATCGTCTTGGTGAGTTTGCGCAGTCCCTGGGCCATGCGGCCGTATCCCCCGGGCTTCAGCAGGTCGCTGCAGATGGTCACCGGCGTCAGGCCCAGTTTCACCGCATCGGTCAGGTTATCCTTGTCGATACCGGCGCTGAAAGCCACCGGAACCGGACCCTCCCCGCTGCCAAGGCGGAGTTTCCCGGGCAAGGCTTCGACCAGCCTGTCCAAAAGGGTGACCGCCATGACATGCAGTGGTTTGCCGCTCAGGTACATCTGCTTGCCGGGCATGACCCCGCGTTCGTTGCCCACCACAAGCGTGTTGGTAAGCTTGATGCCGAATTCCCGGCCACATGATGTGGCGAACTCCTCGAGGCGGATGATCATTTCCAGGGCCCGGTCGAATTTCAAATCAGCGGCGAAAGCTTCGGGCACCAGCGGCACCCCGGTGTAGCCCAGGCGGTCGTGCAGGATTTCCCGGACGGTGTCCATCCCCAGCAACGTGGGATTCAGCTTCACGGTCACATCCATTTCGTGGACCGTCATCAGATGCTTGATGATGTCCTCGATCTCATGGGGCGGACAACCGTGAAAAGTGCTCAGGGTGATATGGTCCACGATCCGGGAAGCGACGGGCACATCCCGCAGATCCTGGAAAGGCGCGGGAATGTCCCGCCGGAACCGGTCGATCATCTCCCCGGCATCAAGCATCCCCGACACGAAAGAAGTCATCCGGTTCGACTGGATACCCGCCAGATCGTAGCCCACCGACAGTTCGAAGGCGTGATCCGAGGATGGCCCGGACATGTCCCCCAGGACGGCGGTCAATGGCTCCCACCGGCGCAGGATCTCCAGCATCAGGGCGGATTTTGCGTATTCGGCCAGGGATTCGTCCAGAGTCAGCTCCTGGCTCCACTCGATATTGTAGCCCACGTTTTCCATGTCGATGCAGGGGCGCTCGATATCCAGTTCGTCGAGGATCTGCACCGTCTTCAATTCAAAGGTTCGGGCACCAGTCAGCCAGGCCAGGACGATGTTCTGGGCCATCTGGGTGTGTGGACCAGCGGCCGGGCCCACCGGTGTGGCCACACGACGGCCGGCGACTTCACAACCAAGGTCGATACCCGGCTGGGGCTTGAAGAACCGGCGGCCGGTCAGACCAAAAATCTCATTCCGATCCTCCCACTCCGCAGCGACACGCTTCAGCAGGCGGGCCACCGGCCAGGGATATAATGGGGGTACGCGATCACTCATTACAGATGGTCCTGACGCGAAGGAAACAGACCGGCCAACTCCCCCATGGAATCGATGGCAAAATCAGGGTCCGAAGATTTGAGCAGACCTGGCTGGACCAGGCCGA
>Ga0164313_10005820_pt1 | contig 10893 bp, 5 predicted proteins | sample GuaBasSedimGuay4_FD_113735 | JGI IMG/M metagenome (GOLD analysis project Ga0164313, IMG submission 113735) | Subseafloor sediment microbial communities from Guaymas Basin, Gulf of California, Mexico - Guay4, Core 4569-4, 0-3 cm | ecosystem: Environmental > Aquatic > Marine > Hydrothermal vents >...
TACAGACCTTTCCTGCAGGGATGACATCCGGCCATGCCATGATGCAAGGCACGCGCTGACCCCCTTCCCATGTTTCGGCTTTTAAACCACGCAGAGGTAAGGCTGAACCAACCCTTGGACCGTTATCGGAGGTGAAAATAAAAAGGGTATGATCATAAATCCCTTCCTCCTTCAAAGTATTCACAATCTCACCCACACTCCAGTCCAGTTCCATGATTACATCCCCATATAATCCTTTCTCACTCTTCCCAAGGAATGCCGGTGAGGCATGAAGCGGAAGGTGGGGCATATTGTGAGCCAGGTATATGAAGAAAGGCTGATCCTTATGGCCTTTGATCTGCCGGATGGCTTCCTCTGTATATCTTTTTGTCAGATAAGATTGATCAGGTCCTTCTTCAATCAATTCCCTGTTTCTGTACAGGGGAAGCGGTGGGGATTGAAATTCCTGTCTCTTATAATAATAGTTATCCATATCATTGGAATAGGGCACCCCAAAAAAATAGTCAAAGCCCTGACTATTAGGCATGAATTTTTCTTTATGTCCCAGGTGCCACTTTCCGATACAGGCAGTTGTATAACCCTTGCTTTGAAGCATCTCAGCCATGGTATATTCCTCAGGGGAAAGCCCGTTCTCGGAATAGGGAAAAAGTACAGCTTCATGAAGACCGACTCTTTTGGGATATTTCCCGGTCAGTAAACCGGCTCTTGAAGGAGTACAAACCGTAGCCGGCACATAAAAATCGGTGAACCTGACACCTTCGCTTGCCAGTTTATCCAAATGTGGAGTTTCAAATCCCTCTGCTCCAAAACAACCTGCATCCGCATAACCCTGATCATTGGTAAAGAAAATGATGATATTGGGAAGCTGCTTTTGATGACTGCATGATATAAAAATTAATACCATTGCAAGCAAGCCTGAAAAATGAAAGAATCTATTTTTCATTATATCTTGTTGCAGTATCCCAATCATCGGTCCGAAAAGATGAAGCAGGCAGAAGATTTGTATCGTAAAGTGTCCCAAGCACCCAGTTGCGCCATGCATACCGCACCGCTACAGGAGTTGAAACTTCTTCACTATTCACCATTACACTTCTTCCTCGCACAATCTTTGCAGTAGCAGGATAAAACACCCTGTCTTCCCCGGCTATTTCAAATCCGCTCAACTGGTCAAATGTATATAGACCAGTCTCTGCATTTTTAAAGCTTAGTTTAATCCCTTCATCAGTAATTTCCAATGAATCGTATGCCGGAGATTTGCCATCCACAGCTTCAAAACCATAGCTTTGCTGGAGCGCATTAAACAATAAGCGGTCTGCTACCTCCTTTTTCTTTGGAGGATGAATGAAGAACTCATCTCCAATGTCCATTGTGATAGCAATGCCCGAATTGGGAATCAGATCCACACATTGCAACTGCGATTCACGAATAAAGGCCGAGTTATCGGCAGTTGAAAAGAGATCATTGTTATACCAGTAGGGAGCAATCTGCACATAATAAAACGGGAAATCACCGATATCCCAGCGTGTACGCCAATCTTTTACCATGGCAGGAAAAAGCGCTTTGTATAATTCGGGCTCTTTGCGGTTTGATTCGCCCTGGTACCATAATGCACCCTTAATGGTATAGGGAATCAATGGATTAATCATAGCATTGTAAAGTGCGCTTGGAATGTGATTTGTCTGCTTTGTGATATCCACGCTATCAAGATCGACTTCCATGTAAGAGCTGACCACCTCGCTGCTTATCCAGGCCTGCACACTGCTGCCTCCCCAGGAAGTGTGTATTAATCCCACAGGAACATCTAAAATCTCCTGAAGTTGCTGGCCAAAGAAGTAGGCAACAGCACTAAAATCAGCCACGTTTTCAGGTGAAGCCTGCTGCCAAGCGGTATACTTTCCCACATCTTTCTCCGGCGTTTTCGAACCTGCCAATTCAACAGTAAACAAACGCAAATCCGGATTCCGGGCCCTTGTAAGTGCCCTCACAGTACCAAAAGTGGGCTGACCGGTATATCCTTTTACAGGTTGCCACATGTTAGATTGCCCTGAACACAGCCAAACCTCACCAAATAAGATATTTTCCAGCGAGATGTCGCTTGTTGCACTCGTGATTTGTATGTTTTGGGGTTCCAGGCTACTGGTGGTTTTTACCTCTATGCGCCAGTTGCCCTCATTGTCCGCTTTCACCTTCAGACGCTCATCCAACCATGATGTTTCAATTGTAATTTTCTCTTTTGCATCGGACCAACCCCATAATATGACCGTTGTATTGCGCTGTAAAACCATATTTGACGAAACAATCGCCGGAAGTTTCACCTCTGCCTGAATAGATTGAACGAACAGCAAACAAATTGTTGTCAATAATGTGACAAATGAATATCTTTTCATTGAATTAAGCTTTAAGTAATTGATATATAGCAATTTAAATTATTTAAAAATTCCTTATTTCAACACAACAATACATCGCTAACAGCAGTGCAATGAAGAAAAGACCTTTAATCAGTTTTCACATAACCCTCTTCAATTAAAGAGATAAAGCCAAGCAATCCGCCCCAGTGATAAAAAAGGTCACATCGCCTGACATCATCACATTCACCCGTTTCAGCATTATAATTTTCACATACATATCCCTTTTCCTGCCATTGATTGAGCAGAAGATCTTTTGATTTTTCCGCTAAATCCCTTTGAGCTTTTTCAAGATTGTAAGATCTGAGCCCCAGGTAGACCAGGAAATTCATTGGGGCCCAAATTCTTCCCCGCCAGTAATCATCATTGCTGTAGTCAGGATCATTGAAAGCAATTGAAGGTAGAATATTATTGCCCCAAAATTCATCCGGGTTATAAAAATGCTCCTCAATCATTCTTTCTGCCTGGCTTTGGCTTGGAGCCCTGGCCAATAAGGGATAAAAATTAGTAGGTGTAATCTTGTCGCTGAACTCATTGGTATCCAATCGCTTATTCAGGTAGATGCCCCGACGATCGTCCCATAATTTATTCAGGTTTTCGCGGTATTTATCAGCGCGTATTGAAAGCTCCTTTTCGATCTCCACTTTTCCCAAAACTCCTGCAATCTCGCTCAATGATTCGCAATCCATAACGTACAGGCTCATCAGACCGACATCTGCAAGTTTCAACTGATGCCGAACTGTATCAAAGGGAATATTGTCATACATGGGAGAATTATCGAGTCCTGATTCCAAAGCGGCTCCATACCTAGTGAAGGCATTTCGATCGAGGTTTCTGAGGTAGGGTTCAAAAGGTGACGACCCCCAGCAAAGAAAGCCGTCTGTATCCCTGTTCCGGGGCCACCAACGATTCCAGGTCAGGAGCTTTTGAAAGACCTCTTCAAGAAACCATTTCTCCTGGTGCTGACGGTATATTTCCCTGACAACCATTGATCCAACAGGAGGCTGTGACCTGTCACTGCTTTTAATTCCTTTGGAAGCACTTAAATTGGGAACAAACCCTGATGCTGTGATCGCATTGGTCATCTCAATGGCGTTGGCATAAGCGAGCTGCTTATTATCCACCGAGTGCATATAGGCTGCAAAATAATTATCCCAGCAGAATATCACAAAACCTCCACGATAACCGTTCCATATACGACTTACCGTTGTTAATACCCTTTCCCCCTGAGGTTCATAGATCATGTCCCACGCCAGCACATTTTGCATCACATAATGAGCTTCCTGACTCTCGCCATATTTCAATTCCTTCTGTTCAAATTCAACTTTAGAGAGCCCTATTTTTTCTTTGATTTTTGAAATTGATAGATTCTTATCAGTGCTGAGAGCGATTTCTGATCCTGCAGAAAAAGCCATATATGAAGAGCTTGATTCTTCCAGTCCGGCTGCCTGACCCTCTGCGTATAAATGAATTTTACCTGAAGGCAAATCAAACATGATTTGATTTTCTGAGATGGCAATTTGTCCGTCTCTGTCCCACCATTTCTGCCCGGGACAGATCAGCACATCACCACCCCTGTTTTCATCCAGGGGGGTCAATAAGAAACTTATGTCTTTTTTACTTGCACAGGATTGAATCCTGAGTTCCAATCCATGCCAGGATATTTCTAAATCAGTATATGAGCCATCGTAAGCGTGGGCCAGGGGGCGTATTGATTCTACGTTTTCACCCCTTTTGCCAATCAAAGCCTTTTCCAATACCTCCCTGGTCTTTTTGTCTTTCAACATGAAATCTACTGCGATCCCTTCGGGAAGCAGGACGTGCGACAGTACGCTTTGGGTATTCCAGGTGTTCCAACCCCTTGCCAGCTCTGATTTTAATTGTATGTACTCGATTCCTGTATAATCAGCTTCAGCTCTCTTTTGTGTAGAGCAACTGAAACAAGCCAGGGCAAATAATATCGTGCATACTGTCGTCTTCATTTGTATCTCTACTGCTTATTTGTTATACCTGAGTAAATCAAAAGGCTCAAACAGTCCATATTCTTCCAGGTAATATTCCGAAGCTGCCGGGGTGGTTTCAGGTGCTATGTTCCAGGAATGAGGGCCGGAAAGCCCGCCATCATTCGGTCTGTAAAAATATCCAAAGGTGTTTTTAAGACTGCCGCTTACTTTTACCTCAATTTCGTTCACTCCTTCTTTCAATAATGAGCTTACCTCCAGTTCATAGGGTTGCCAGGCAATCACCCCAGCGGATTTACCATTCACCCAAACTTCCGATATGGTTCCGTTCCAACTATTTAATCTTACACAATAATGGGCATCCAAAGATTTTAGCACATCAAATTTTTGCGCATAGGAAACTTTTTGAGAATAGAAGGGCAAACCCTCATCAGACCATGATCCCAAAGAATTGATTTCTCCCTCCGAAATCTCAAATCCCCTGGCTGCAGGTTTGACCAGAAAATCCCCCAATAAATAAACCGGCATCACTTCAGCAAGGATATGCATCCTGGGAGCTTTCAAAGTGATTGTATTCTTGCCATGCTTCAGATCTTCCCCAAGGTCAAAAACAGGAAAATCTTTATCGATCCAGTATACTCCCTCTTTTGGCGAAAGCTCTTGCCCGTTTATACTTACCTGCCAAAGTTCAGGTCGTTCAACAACAGCACGAATAGAGCTCATGGCTGAGAGACTAAGATTCTCATTTATGCTGAAATGATAGCTTGCCTCAAAGCCCGAATTAGCATTAAAGGATGTATCCAATTCCAGGTAATCCTTTTTATACTGAATTTTGTGCTGCCAGGGATTCCCCATTGCAATACCATTATCCTTGAACAGGCCAATTAAAGCGTCCATGAAATAGATATCTTTCCTGACAGATCCGCCACTCTTCAGATCGAGATAATTGACCATTAAAACATTGTCCGATTCGCGTTTTACCTGAACCGGACCACCGTCCATGGGCAATCCTGCATTTTTTAGAATCGTATATTCTTCCATGGCAGCAGGCGTCTGATCCGTGATCACAAATAATGCACTGCCTGCAGGATCCAGGTCTACCTGGAAAGAGATCAGACCATTTTCCTCCTCACCCGGATATGCGTATTGTTTACCACTAAACAGGTCAAGTTTCACGATAGATTTCCCCTGAACTGAAATAGCTGCCACGGCATTCTCAGTTGGATGCGAGTTTACCACAAAAATCACCTGTCCATCCCCCAGTACTCTGCGCTGATGATACAGCATGCCATTCCTGGTATGATCAAGCAGCTTAAAATCATCATGATGAAACATCTCAAGAGCGATTGGGTCATCAATGCTTTCGGCCTTAATCCATTGTGCTGAAAATTTGGCTGCCAGGTCCGTCACCCTTGTTGATTTCTCACCGTCGACCCGGTTTACTTCCGGACTAAAGGACAATAAGCTGCCACCATTTTCAAGATACTTTTCAAGCATCTCGAGTGTTGAAAGATCCATGTTTTCCATTTCAGCCGGGATCACCACCAATGAATAGTCGCGTTGCCCAATGGTAAACTTGTCGCCTTTTACACTTCCCAGGGTCTTTATTACGTTTTCCGAGCCAAGGTCATATTCCAGGTGATGTTGTTCCATCCTGTAAACAAAACTTTTAAAGCCATCCCGGATCATATTCATATTCGCATGCTTATGGCTTCTGGAAAAATACATCCATGCAGTTGTGTTGGGCTGAAGAACCAGTGTATGGTTAATCTGATGACCCATAGACATTGCCATGCTTACCCTCCCGATGTAATCTCCCATCACTTTATAATGCTCCCACCATGGTTCGTGATAAGAAAAGGAAGGTGGATAATCGAACTTACGAACACCATTCAATGAATAATACGAAAGATGTTGGTTTACAAAATTGACTCCTAAGACACATTGCCAATCCAACAGTCTTTTTTGCTCTTCGAAATTCATCTCCCATCCTGCGCCCCCATAAGTCTCACTGAGGGTGCGGGTCCGTCCGGCCTGGTTGGCTGCGCTGCGTAGTTCTCTTACTGCGCGGTCATTTCCAAATTGGCCACCCATGCCCATAGTTTCCAGCTTACCACCCAGCATATCCACTCCGGGTTGCTGATGCCAGATATAAAAGGCAGCCTCATCGAAGCCGTGAGTAGGCATAGGCCATCCGTGTTCCCAGTAATGTCCAGTCCATAAAAGTCCTTTTTCATCGCAGTATTTGCTCCATGGTTTTGCCCAACGATCGATAAAGAGTTCAAGAATCAGTTCATAATAATCATGACGAACCTTTTCCCAATTACCGGTCTCCTCCACCAGAGAAGGAAGGTTTATTTTCAGGTCATAAGCCCATCGCTTCTGAAAAGCATCCCATAAATCGGGCGTCCAACGCATTATACTACCTCTTGCCAGGGCAGCTTCAAGATTGGGTTCATCGGTAAAAATCCCGGGTAATGTCTTTCCAAAGTCAGCGACACTTTTCTCATAGCCCCTTGTCATGGTAAGTTCCAGAAATTTGTCTGTTACTCCTTCATACAAGAGGTCAACATAAGTAAAGCCCCCATACCAGGGAGATTTCCCAGGGTATGTTTTACGAAAAACATAATAAGTGCCAGCTTTCCCCTTCTCCTGATCAATTGCAGCTGTGACATCTTTGAAACCGCCGTCTGCCTTTTTCAACACCACTTCAATGGTATCAGATGGGACAACACTCAATTGCTCCTGAATTTCCATACTTAAGCCAGTCCCATGCTTGTAGGAATCGGGCATTTCTGCCGGAACGTGCCCACCAGCAAATCCCGATGGATATGAATTCTCATCATAAATCCACACCTTCATGTCAAGTTCCTTACCTTTTTGGACAGTATAATCAAATAGCTTAAACCATTCATCGGAAAGATACTCGGTAAGCAGACCGGGGCGAGGGTGAACAAAGACACCTCCGATTCCAACCTCCTTAAACTCCTTCATCTGAAAATCAATTCCCTCCTCTGTAATCCTCTCATGCCATACCCAGAGCGGTGCACTGCGGTATTCCGATGGAGGATCCATAAACAGCTTACTCAAATCCCCAACAGAATGAATGTCATCGGCCTCAGGTTCCTGACTACATCCAAAAGTCAAAAAGAGCGATAGCGTGATTAAAATAATCTGAGGTATACGAGTTCTAGTACCCGAACCATTCTGAATCATATACATTTCGTAAATTTTTGAGTTGGTCACTATACATTGGATTATTTGTGAAATGCGTTGTTTCATAGGGGTCCACTTTCAAATACAAGAGCTGTTCTTCAATTCCCACAGCATCGTAACGGATGTATTTAAAACCATCTTCATCCACCACCATTCGTCCAATCTCACTTTCAACACCAAGGGTTTTTCTCCAGTTCACAGCTTTGCCATCAAGGAGGGGGCGCAGACTTCTTCCCCTGGGGTCTGAAATGCCACTAATACCAGCATAGTCACAAACTGTAGGCAAAAGATCCAGTCCATTGGATACCAGATGAATACTATCCACCTGTCCGGCTATAATTTGCCCCTTCCACATGGCCATAAAGGGTATATTCGTGGCCTCCTCATACAGGGCTGTTTTATGTTCCATGCGGTGACTGCCGTCCATATCTCCGTGGTCGCTGGAAAAAATAATCAGCGTGTTCTCCTCCTGACCGCTCTCCTTTACTGCATCGAGAATCAACTGAACCCTTTGATCAACAAGTTCTGTTAAGCGGCAATAGGCCCAGCGGTGGAGTCTCCATTGTTCATCGGTAAAACTATCACGGGCGTCTTTGCGGAAGGACCTTCTGTTTATGAGGCTTTTAACAGCATCCGGTTCCTCAAATTGTGGTTCAAGGTTAGGCGGAAGAGGGGGGCAGTAGGTAAGAAAAAACTGCTCTGTTGACACACCTTCCGGCATCTTCATGGCACTGTCCAGAGTTGCCAGTTCAACTTTACCTCGCTCAAGCAACCTGGCGGCGCTTTCTGAAGTGGCCATCTCCCGGATGGCCATGTAGCATATATCGTGCGGGTTTATAAGGGAAACAACCATAAACCAGGGTTTTTCATGGTCAGCCCTGATAATTTTCGCAGCTCCTTTTGCCAACTCACCCCGCTCATCATCACTGAAGTCATTAAAGCCCAATGCCTGGGGTCTTAAAGATTCAGGGAGATGATCCTTCCCTCCGTAGAACAGTTCGTAACCGGCTGTTTTCAGAAAAGATGCAATGGTCGTATTCAGGACCTCCTCGCTCACCTGGGGTATGTTCTGGGAGCCTTCGTTCTCACGGGCCTGATGTCCCTGTTCATCATTAAAGTAGCCCGGGAAACGGCCCGTCATTAAACTGACCCTTGCCGGTGAACACACAGGGTTGGTAGAATATGCACGGGTAAATCGCATGCCATTCTCAGCAATATAATCCATCGCCGGAGTCTTCAGCCATTGGTTGCCGGCACAACTCATCATGCTGGCACTCTGCTGATCGGTATAAATATAGATGATGTTTGGTTTCTTAAGCTCTTGCTTTTGATTTCCCGAACAGCCAAATAATGTAAGAATGATTGATAATAATATAAGTGATCTCATATTCATGCTAGTTATTTTCCTCCTCGGGGAGCCAGGGTGCGCGACCATGTTGATCGAGCGCTCTCTCCTCTTCAAGTAGATTAATAAGTCTGTTTAATTGTTCAGGTTCTGTTTGTGCCAGGTCATCTTTTTCATTCGGATCAAGAGCAAGGTTATATAATTCAGCCGCTGAATTCTCCTTTGGGTAAACCAGCTTCCAGTCACCATCTCTAAGGGCCATGCGAATATTCCAGTAATTCCAGTAAAAACGGCGGGGAGTATCAGCTTCGCTTTTGTCACCAATTATATAGGGCCATATGTCCTGCCCGTCCCATTTCAAATCCCCATCTGCCTCATAAGCGGTCAGCTTACAAAGCGTAGGCATCCAGTCCATGACATGAACCGGGGTATGCAACATTCCAGGTTCAATGATCCCGGGCCAGTTTACAAAAGCCGGCACACGTATGCCACCTTCGTAGGGTTGCCCTTTCTGTCCATGAAGGGGTCCGTTGGAACTGAAGTTGGTGAGTTCCGGATCGGGGGGAGGGTACTGGCCTCCCCTGTAATTGGGGAAACCGCCATTGTCTGATGAAACAATAATCAGGGTGTTTTCACGCCGACCGCTTCTCTCCAATGCTTCAATCACCCTGCCGATCTGGTGGTCAAGATGAGAAACAGCAGCTCCAAACAATTGTCGGGATGGATTGCTGATATGCTTGTTATACTCGAGCCACTCTTCACTTTCAACAAGAGGTGTATGCACACCATGATAGGGGAGATACAAAAAGAAAGGCTTATCCTCCTGAAACTTGTTTTCAAGAAGATCAATGGCATTGTCAGTTACCAGGTCATAGGCATGACCCTCCTCATCCACATATTCATCCATGCGGTGCCATGACCGGGTATAAGGTGGCCTGTTCAGGCGATAGCGATGATCATACATCCCCAGGGCACCAGCCAGTCCGCCGTAGGAGTAATCAAATCCGTACTTCAGCGGACCCCACTCTGGAAGTGAGCCAAGATGCCACTTCCCTGATATTGCAGTCGTATATCCAACACTTTTTAAGGCTGAAGCAAGTGTTTCCGTACCAAAGGGAAGCGCCTGTTCATTGCAGGCACCCGAGCAATGTACGCCGTAGCGTGTGGCGTAGCGCCCGGTCATAAGTGAAACACGGGTGGGGGTGCATTCAGGATGGACATAGTGTTGATTGAATTTCAATCCTTCCTCTGCAAGCATGTCAAGATTGGGTGAAAGGATATCATGGCTGTTGTAGCCAATATCGCCCCAACCCATATCATCGATCAGGATGAAGAGAATATTTGGCTTTTCCTGAATATTGACAGTGTTGCAGGATGATATGACAGCCAGGATAGCAACAAAACCAATCAATGCCAGGCTCCCCGACCATTTAATATTTCTATTCATTACCAGCACGTATTTAATGATCGCTCTCAGGAAGTGTCTCTATGGCCTCATTGGGAACAATCCATATATTTCTGAACTGAACCGCTGCAAGGTGATCCTGAAGCATAATAGGTCCTGCTTCAATTCCTTCGGCAAAACCTACACCTGTTTTGGCTTTGATAATTACGTTATTATGAATCACAATTCCATTGTGGATCACGGAAATCCTGGCATTCTCTATCTTCTCTTCGATATTGTCGGGATCAAAACGCGCCGAGCGAAATAGAATATCATATGTTTCCCACTCTCCATTCGCTTTGCCTACAATTACATCGGGTACCTTCTGCCTGTAAATCGATCCCCCCATTCCAGGGGCGGGCTCGACATTGAAGGAATTATAGATTTGCAATTCATAGCGCTTCTGGATGTACACCCCACTGTTGGTATTTTCATTTTCTGGCAGTTTAAACTCCAGGTGAAGTTGAAAATCCTTAAAGAGCTGTTTGGTCATGGTTCCCTGGATACGGTCGCAACCCCAGA
>Ga0164313_10005821_pt1 | contig 10889 bp, 11 predicted proteins | sample GuaBasSedimGuay4_FD_113735 | JGI IMG/M metagenome (GOLD analysis project Ga0164313, IMG submission 113735) | Subseafloor sediment microbial communities from Guaymas Basin, Gulf of California, Mexico - Guay4, Core 4569-4, 0-3 cm | ecosystem: Environmental > Aquatic > Marine > Hydrothermal vents...
CCATTGATTACTATTTCATAACCAGAAGGAATTTTTACACTTTCCCCAACATATTTTACATCCATACCAAGGACTATGCACTGGCTTCCAAAAATTTCAGCTCCTTTAGATATAATTTCATGGTTTTTAACTGCCGCTGAATTAACGCTTACCTTTTCAGCCCCGGCCAACAGTACATTTCTCATGTCATCTACGTCACGTATCCCTCCGCCCACTGAGAAAGGTATAAATATTGTTTCAGCCACACGTCTTACCACATCAATCATGATATTTCTTTTTTCGTGAGATGCGGTAATATCGTAAAAAACAATCTCGTCTGCACCGGCTTCATAGTAGAAAGATGCCATTTCAACGGGATTTCCAATATCCACATTATTTTTAAAACGTATGCCTTTTGTTGTCCTTCCTTCACGAACGTCAAGGCATGGGATTATGCGCTTACTTAACATATTTTATTCCCACATGCAGAAATTCTTCAGTAAAGACAGCCCTGGTCTCCCGCTTTTTTCAGGATGGAACTGGGTGGCAATTATGTTATCGAATCCAATAACTGATGCAAAAGAAATTCCGTAATCTGTTGTAGCCAGAATATGTTTTGAATCGGTCGGATACGGATAGTATCCATGAACAAAGTAGAATTCATTATCCTCATGCAAATCCGAAAGAACCGGATGTTTTTTAATGTTTTCCAAGCTGTTCCAACCCATGTGAGGAATTTTTAACCGGCTGCCATCTTTGGATTTAATATCCGGAGAAAATGCCTTAACAAATCCATCTATTATCTTAAGACAAAGTGTTTCATTTTCTTCGCTATATTCCATGATTATCTGAGTGCCGAGACATATTCCAAGTATTGGTTTGCCGTCAATAACCGCCTGTTTTATAACTGAATCCAGTCCAAGACGTTTCAAGCTATCCATAGCAGCCCCAGCCGCGCCGACTCCAGGGAATATTATCCGCTCCGAACTGTCTATTATTTTAATGTTATTTGTAACAATGCACTTAAAACCTAAATATGAAACAGCCCGTTCCACACTTGCAAGGTTGCCTGCATCATAGTCTATAATAGCAATCATATTAATGGACACTCGCTCCCATTATATTGTTACCCTTTTCTTTTGGCTTCTTCCCATAATTCATTCATTTCACCCTGAGAAACAGATTCTATTTTTCTCCCGCTTTTTTAATATAACTTTCTCAATATATTTAAAACGATTTTCAAATTTTTTAATGGAATCTGTCAGAGCATTTTCAGGATGAATGCGCGCAAATCTGGCTACATTTACAAGGCTAAATATAACGTCTCCAATTTCTATTGCCAAGCTTTCTTGATTTTTACTTGGTTCATTTCGGACAGGCATTAATTAGGGAGGGTAGTTAGCTTTTCTTCCAGTCCTTTTTTAATTCCTCAATTTTAGATACAAATTGATGTTTCATGTCTTTAGGAATTACTTTAGCCATCTTTTCAGAAATAACTGAAACATGAGGAGAAAGCATAGAGTCTTTGACCATCGGTGCACCCTTTGGAAGGAAGGTGGTAAGGGCTATCAGCAAAATAGAAGTGATTAATGTTGCCTTAATTATTCCAAATCCAGCTCCGCATATACGATCAATCCAGCCTAAAAAAGAAATATTTAGAATATACTTGATTACCACTCCAACAATACTAATAATAAAGAAAACTCCGCAAAAAACAATCAAAAAGCTAATTATATAAAGGTACGATTTGTCTAAAATCCATCCCGATAATGGTTTTGCAAAGTCCATGTAATAGGTATAAGCTGCATAAAATCCTCCTAAAACACCAATTATCGAAGACACTTCCTTGATAAACCCTCTAAAAAAACCCCTTATCAGGCAAAATCCAAAAATGATTACAATCAGAATATCAAACGGATTCATCGCGTCCCTTTAAACCAAGCTCTTAATTGACACTAATAAAAAAACATTTAAAAATTATAAATGTGTATTAAACTTAAATTAACAAAGCGGATTTTATGAGTCAAGGTGTTTTTATTTGAAGACGTTAGCCACAAGATGCAGTTTGCATTATCTAAAAAAGTTATGATATATTATAAACACTATGGATGAAAACTCAATCGATAAGAAGGTAAAACTGACTTTCTCAGATATAGATCTGACAAAACAGCTTTTCGGCGAACATAACGGTAATCTTCAAAAAATTGCAGAAGCAATAGGCATTACGATCCACGCAAGAGGCAGCACTGTTATTATTCAGGGCGACAGCATTGCAACAAACCTGGCCAAAAATATACTAAATCAGCTTTACGGCCTTTTAAAGGAAAAACTTCCTGTTTATCCCAGCGATATTGATTATGCGGTAAGGGCTCTTTGTTCTGATGATAATATCAAGCTTAAAGATATCTTTCTGGATAAAGTGTTCATTAGATCAAAAAAACTCTTTATTACACCCAAAAATCCTGCGCAAAAAGAATATATTGATGCTATCCGCAATTATGATATGATTTTTGGAATAGGACCTGCGGGAACAGGCAAAACATATTTGGCTATGGCTATGGCTGTCTCAGCTCTTTCAAAAAAACTGATAAACCGGATAATTCTTACGAGGCCGGCAGTTGAAGCAGGTGAGACTCTGGGGTTTTTGCCCGGTGACCTGGCGGAAAAGATTGATCCGTATCTAAGACCTCTTTATGATGCGCTTCACGATATGATGCGCTTTGAAAAGGTTTCCAATCTTATGCATCAAGGAGTTATAGAAGTGGCGCCCCTTGCTTTTATGCGTGGTAGAACCTTAAATGATGCTTTTATTATTTTAGATGAGGCGCAAAATACAACGCCTGAACAGATGAAGATGTTTTTGACCCGAATAGGTTTTAATTCTAAGACTGTAATAACCGGCGATATCACCCAGACAGACTTGCCGGTTAATAAATCTTCCGGACTTATAGAGACAAAAAATATTTTGCAGGGAATAGATGGAATAAAGTTTGTTTTTTTCTCAAAAACAGATGTGGTTAGGCATAAATTAGTTCAGAAAATTATCAATGCGTATGAAGAGCTGGAAGCAAGTAAAAAATAACACAATAAATCCCTTATGAACATAGAAAAAAATAATAAAGCAATTAGAAATTTTTTTGCCTCAAGCAACTCTATTAGATGGTTCATTCTAATAGGTTTTACCATAATATTTACCATTACTCTTTATCCAACTCTTATAATAACAAAACATTCCTACAAGTTAGGAGATGTTGCCGAAAGAGATATTAAAGCACCAAAAGATTTTCTTATTGAAGATGAAGAATCCACAAAGGAAAACCGTAAAAAGGCTGCCGAAAAGGTTTTACCTGTTTACGATATTGATGCGTCTCTTAGCGTAAAACTTAGCCAAAATGTAAAACAAGCTTTTGCTGAAATGGCCGATATTTTCGAAGTATACAAAAAAAATCAAGGCAAAGCTTTATCAAATGAAAAACTCTGGCAGCTCAAAAAGAGCTTTGAGGAAAAAGTCGGCATCACGGTAAGCGATGATGCATATAAAATTCTTATAAAAGAAAAGTTTTCAAGCAATATCGCGGATTTTATTTCCAAAATTCTAACAGAGATAATAAATAATGGAGTTGTCATTAACAAAGATATTCTTCTTAAAGAATCAGACAAAGCGATAATAATAAGGGATGTTGAAACAAAGACTGAAAAAGTCGTTTATGATCTTAAGGCATTATATGGTCATAACCAGGCAAAAACAATGGTAAGAATTATTGGTCAGCCCCTGCTCAAAGACATGAACTACAATTTGGTCAACGTTATTGTAGATTTTGTTCAAAAGCTCATCCAGCCAAATATAACTCTAAACACAAATGAAATCGAAGAACGAAAAAAAAGAGTTGCAGCAGAAATCAAGCCGGTTCTTTACAAAATAAAAACAGGAGAAATGCTCCTCCGCGAAGGAGAAATAATTACCAAAGTTCAGCTTTTAAAGCTCAAAAATCTGCAGGCGCAAACAAAAAAAGAACGTATTCTGGCAATAAGTATTGGAGCCGCTATGATAATGCTGTGCCTGCTTGTCATCAGCTACATTCTTCACATTAATCATAATAGCCGGTTTGCACGTAATCGTAATAAAAACCTTATGCTTATGGCCTGTATGCTTATAATTATTTTATTGCTTGCCAGAGTATCTGCACCATTATCTGAAGCACTGACCCAAAACTCAACTTTTGGAATTTCTCCTTCATCAATTATTTTCGGTATTCCTATTGCCTCTGGCACTATGATCATATGCTTGTTTCTTGGTCTTGATATAGCAATACCCTTTGCCTTGCTGACCGCTGCATGTACAGCAGTAATTTTTCAAAACAGATTTGAAATTTTTATCTATTTCTTGCTTAACAGCGCAATGGCAGCTTACTGGTTGCAGAATTGCAGGGAACGCAAAGTATTTATTAAGGCTGGATTAAAGATAGGATTACTAAATGTGGTGCTTTCAACTGCAATTGCTGTTTATATTTCAGGCTTTTTGGGCTTCAAAATATTAGAAGTCTGGGCTTTTGCCTTTATGGGTGGTATAGTAGCCGGAATCATTACAACGGGCATTGTCCCTATTGTAGAAATAGCATTTGGTTATACAACAGATATTACACTTCTTGAACTTGCAAATCTCGAAAGGTCGATTCTGCGCCGACTAATGATAGAGGCTCCCGGCACCTATCACCATTCTGTTATTGTGGGCAACATGGTTGAAGCTGCAGCGACTGAAATTGGTGCAAACCCATTACTTGCTAAAGCTTGCGGCTATTATCACGATATCGGCAAGATAAAGAAGCCCTTGTATTTTATCGAAAACCAGAAAAACGGGAAAAACAAACACAACAAACTTGCTCCTTCCATGTCAAAACATATACTGGTTGCTCATGTAAAAGAAGGTGTTGAGATGGCAAAACAAAATAAACTTGGCCAAGACATAATCGACACGATAAGGCAACACCATGGTACAAGCCTGATCAGCTTCTTTTACGAAAAAGCAAAGAAACAAAAGGGCGAGGATAATATAGAGATAGACAACTTCAGATATCCCGGTCCAAAACCCCAGACCAAGGAAGCAGGGCTTGTCATGCTTGCAGATGTTGTTGAAGCTGCCTCAAGAGCTCTTGATAATCCCACGCCATCAAGGATTCAAGGCCTTGTGCAAAACCTTATAAACAAAATTTTTTCTGATGGGCAGATTGATGACTGTGAATTAACATTAAAGGATTTGCATAAAATAGCTAAAACCTTTAATAGAATATTAAGCGGAATACATCACCACCGCATAGATTATCCTGAAAAATCCTCTTCTATAAATGGAAAGGCCAAAGATGAAAGTCCTGATAGACAACAGGCAAAACAATCACAAAATTTCTCCGGAAATGATACGGAAAAAGGCTCAGGCCATCTTAAACGCCTTGGACTGTGCTGAAGGAGAACTTTCCGTTCTGATCGTTAATGATCCCATAATAGAGGCTCTAAACAAACAATATTTCAATCGATATGGCCCTACTAATGTTATAGCCTTCCCCATGCGGGAGGGCAAATTTGCAAACATCTCGCCTCAATTGTTGGGCGATGTGGTTATATCTGTTGAAACCGCTTATCAAGAAGGAGTGAATGCGGGAATCGGTATGGAAAAACGTTTTATACAGCTTTTGATTCACGGAATTCTTCACCTGTTTGGCTATGATCATGAAACAACAGAGCAAGAAGCTCTTAAGATGGAAAAAAAAAGTGAAGAACTTATGAAATTAATAGAAACAATATAATAGTTTACGGTTCACGGTTGATCAAAACATAAAACCGTTAACTGTAAACCGACAACCGAATATATGGAGGGTTCAATAATGGCAGGATTAGCTGTAAATGTTGATCACGTTGCTACTTTAAGAGAAGCCAGGAAAGTCAGGTACCCGGAACCTGTGGCAGCGGCTGTGCTGGCTGAACTGGCCGGAGCTGATGGAATTGTTGTTCATTTGAGGAAAGACAGTCGCCACATACAGGATCGGGATGTCAGGATTTTGCGAAAAGTTGTTCAGACCAAACTTATCCTGGAAATGGCCTCAACTTCTGAAATGGTTGGAATAGCTCTTGATATAAAGCCCGATCTTGTAACGCTCGTACCTGAAAAGAAGGAAGAGCTTACAACCGAAGGTGGACTGGATCTCTTTGTCCACAAAAACTTAGTTGCTGAAACCGTTGGCTCACTCCAGGACAATGGTATTCCTGTAAGTATTTTCATAGATCCGGCACCTGAACAAATCAAACTCGCTCATAAGATAAATGCTTCAACTGTTGAAATTCATACAGGAACTTTTTGTGATGCAACAATACCCCAAAAAAGGGATCAAGCTTTTGACAAAATTGTTGATGCTGTTAAACTAGCCCACAAACTGAAACTAAAGATAAATGCCGGTCATGGGATATGTTACAATACCATAAAGGCTTTCAAGGGCCTGCATGAAATTGATGAATTCAGTATAGGCCACAGCATAATCTCAAGAGCTGTGCTTGTTGGAATGGAAAGAGCTGTCAAAGAAATGTCGGCGCTTATTAAAGAGCTATAACCTATGGAGCACAACATGTATCTTGTAACTGCTGGTGAAATGCAGGAAATGGATAGACAGACCATTGAATCATATGGTCTTCCCGGCAGAGTTCTTATGGAAAATGCCGGCCTGGGTGCAACACGAATAATATTAAAACAATTTAAAGGTCTTATTAACAAAAAGGTCGGCATTGTAGCCGGACGCGGGAATAACGGCGGAGACGGTTTTGTAATTGCTCGATATCTTTCTCAAAAAGGCGCAAGCGTGACCGTATATATTCTTGCCGAAAAATCTATAGTTAAAGGTGATGCTGCTGAAAACTTAAACATTTTAGCCCCGCTCAACATTCCAGTAATAGAAATGCCGGATCAAAAATCTTTTTCTAATCAAAAAACTTCTATGCTTCATCAGGATATATGGATTGATGCCATATTAGGGACCGGATTAAAATCGGAAGTCAAAGGATATTTCCGAAAAATTATCGAGTTTATTAACAGCATGGAGAAACCTGTTTTTGCAGTAGATATACCCTCCGGGCTTAATGCAGACACAGGGCGGCCTTGGGGCACCTGTATCCAGGCACATACAACAGCGACCTTTGCATTTGCCAAAACAGGTCATTTAATCTTTCCCGGAGCAACTTATACCGGAAATCTCGAAATAGTAGATATTGGCATACCTAACTATATTGTTAAAAATGTGGGGCCCAGACAATTCCTTCTTACATCTGAGATGGTCAGGGCTGCGCTGCAAAAAAGACCACCTGAAGCCCATAAAGGCAATGCTGGCCATCTCTTGATTATTGCAGGTTCGACCGGCAAAACCGGCGCAGCAGCTATGACGGCAATATCGGCAATGCGTTCGGGCGCAGGACTTGTAACTCTCGGGATACCAAAAAGTTTAAACCCTGTTTTAGAGAGCCAGGTTCTTGAGGTAATGACGAGCCCTCTTCCAGAAGCCAAAGGCGGCATACTTGATGAATCGGCATTTAACGAAATTATGGATCTGATTGCCGGCAAAAAGTGCCTTGCTGTTGGTCCGGGACTTGGAACTGCTTCCGGCACTAAAAATGTTGTTATTCGGATTATTCAGGAATGCAGTCTGCCGATTGTAATTGATGCGGACGGTTTAAATAACCTTATTGACAATATCCATATACTAAAAAATTTGAAGCGTCCGGTTATATTGACCCCGCATCCTGGGGAAATGTCAAAACTGATAGGCAGGCCTGTGAGCTTTATTCAGAATGATCGGATAAATTGTGCCAGGAATTTTGCTAAAAAATTTAAGGTTCATGTTGTTCTTAAAGGAGCGAGAACTGTAATTGCCCATCCTGATGGAAAAGCCTTAATCAACCCCACCGGCAATCCAGGGATGGCTTCCGCCGGCATGGGGGATGTGCTAACCGGAATTATTGCAGGCTTTATTGCACAGGGTTATTCTCCTGAATCAGCCACTCATGCGGGCGTCTATTTACACGGAGCTGCCGCTGATATGCTGCAAAAAAATATAGCTCCATTTGGTTTTCTGGCATCGGAAGTTATGAACGCCATACCAGGGCAGATACAACATTTAATTAATGCTAAAAATAATAACCAATTCTCTTGATGAAACCCGGGCTCTTGGGGAAAAAACAGGAAAACACCTTGAGCCCGGAACTGTTTTGGCATTAACCGGCGACCTTGGAAGCGGAAAAACTACATTTGTTCAAGGTTTAGCTAAAGGTCTTGATGTCCCGGATAATTATTACATAACAAGCCCAACCTACACTTTGATAAACGAATATCCCGGGCGATATCATTTATTTCATGTTGATCTTTATCGCATAGAAAATTATGCTGATTTTGATGATATCGGCCTTTACGAAATACTCAGCAGTGACGGAATTGTAGCTATCGAATGGGCAGATAAACTTCCGAAAAATCTTCTTCCAGAATATTTGGCAATTCATATAGATATATTGAATGATGAATCACGAAAAATCAGTATAGTTACGCATGGACTTAGAGGGAAAAATCTGATAGGGAGAAAACATGGGATTAATTGTTCAAAAATATGGGGGCACTTCTGTAGCTGATCTCGATCGAATACACAATGTAGCTAAACGAGTTGCAAAAACCTTTGACAAGGGAAATGATGTAGTTGTAGTCCTTTCGGCCATGTCTGGCGTTACAGACGGTCTTCTCGATATGGCTGGCCGGATTACCGACTCTCCCGAAAAGCGTGAACTTGATGTTCTGCTTGCCACAGGAGAGCAGACAACTGCAGCCCTTCTTGCCATGACATTAAAATCGATAAACTACCCTGCAGAATCATTGCTGGGATATCAGGCAGAAGTTTTAACAAATCGCGATTTTGGTAATGCACGTATAATTGACATAGGAGCCGGCCGTATTAAAGAGCTTGTTGAAAAAAACACCATAGTAGTTGTTGCCGGATTCCAAGGCTGCGACCCTGATGGAAATATCACGACTCTTGGGCGAGGAGGCTCAGACACATCTGCTGTAGCAATAGCCACAGCAATAAAGGCTGATCTATGTGAAATTTATACTGATGTTGACGGAATTTACACTGCAGATCCAAATATTTGTGAGAAAGCAAGAAAGCTTGATAAAATATCCTATGACGAAACACTGGAGATGTCGAGCCTTGGAGCTAAGGTCCTGCAGATTCGTTCGGTTGAATTTGCAAAAAAATATAATGTCCCAGTTCATGTTAGATCATCTTTCAGTGAGGGGGAGGGAACTATGGTTGTTAATGAAGACTCTGAGATGGAACATCTTGTAGTATCAGGCATAACCTGTAATAAAGATGAAGCACGTATAACCCTGAAAAAAGTTCCCGATCAGCCGGGTATCGCAGCAAAAATTTTTTCTCCCCTTGCAGAGTCAGGCATTCTTGTTGACATGATAATTCAAAATACCAGAGCAGGAGGTCTGACCGATCTTACCTTCACGGTTGCAAAAACTGATTACAATAGAGCGCTGGAAACATCAAAAAAAGTAGCTGAAAAAATTAAAGCAGAAGAGGTATTGTCAGCCGAAAATATCGCAAAGATATCTGTTACCGGCGTTGGCATGAAGAGTCACTCCGGAGTTGCAGCAAAAATGTTCTCTACTCTTGCCCGTGAGAATATTAATATCAGATTGATAAGTACTTCAGAAATCAGGATATCCTGTGTAGTTGAAGAAAAGTACGCGGAACTGGCGGTTCGTGTCCTTCACTCAGCTTTTGGATTGGATAAAGAATGATAGTAAGCGTTCAAGTTTCAAGCCGTGAACGGTTACGAATAATATATCTTATGTGCAAGAAACTCTAAATAACGGCCTTGATCTCCTCTGTAATATGAATGGCTGCTTCTTTAGGATTTTTTGCATCTCTTATGGGCCTGCCGATTATCAAATAATCTGATCCATTTTCAATTGCCTGGGCCGGAGTAGTTATGCGCTGCTGATCATTTTTGTTCATACCTTCCCAAAGTGGTCGTATGCCTGGCGTTAATGCAACAAAATCTTTACCAAAATTTTCTTTTATCATTTTTACTTCAAGACCTGAGCACACGATTCCGGTACATCCCGCATCCTTAGCCATTTTTGCTCTATTCATTACAAGCCGTGATATATCTGAAGAAAATTCAGAACGAAATCCAGCAGCATCAATATCTTCTCCTGATACGCTTGTTAACACCGTAACACCAACTACGCCTATTTTCCCTGCACTTCCGGCAACAGCAGCTTCAAGCATTTCTTTATTTTCTCCACAATGAACAGTTGCAAAATCAACACCCAAATCAGCCATGCTTGCCATAGCACGTGAAACAGTCGCAGGAATATCATGGAGTTTAAGATCCAAAAAGATTTTAGTTTTTCCTGAAGTCTTTATAATCTTAATAACTTCAGGCCCGGAGCTTATAAAGAGCTCAAGCCCTACCTTGAACATACCAACATATTCTGAAAGAAGTACAATATATTGCTTTGCTTCCTTTAAAGATGGTACATCCAGAGAAAAAACAATATAATCTTTTGCTGCTTTCATAAAATCAGCTCCTGAAACCTTTTTCTTTTATAACATATTGTAATAATATAGTTTAAATGACAGTTCATCTAATTGTCATTTTGAAAATAAAATGATATATCGGCTAATAAAGTCGGCTGGTTTTCTTTGAAAATTTGGTAGTCCCTACAAAACAGCGCAGGTTTATAATTTCAAGAGCTTAGCGCACCTTCGGTGCGAACATAAGTGCCTAAAGTGAGCTAAAGTATATTAAAGTGCCTAAAGTTAAGGTATTCTGCCATTTTATATAAAGATTTATTGAGTCATTAATGCATAAAA
>Ga0164313_10005822_pt1 | contig 10888 bp, 7 predicted proteins | sample GuaBasSedimGuay4_FD_113735 | JGI IMG/M metagenome (GOLD analysis project Ga0164313, IMG submission 113735) | Subseafloor sediment microbial communities from Guaymas Basin, Gulf of California, Mexico - Guay4, Core 4569-4, 0-3 cm | ecosystem: Environmental > Aquatic > Marine > Hydrothermal vents >...
CTTCTTCCGGACGACGGACGTGACGGGATCGGTGAATTTGGATGAGGGTGTGGAGATGGTGATTCCGGGCGACAACACGAATATCGAGGTGGAGCTTCTGACGCCCATCGCGATGGAGCGCGGGCTGCGGTTCGCGATTCGTGAAGGCGGCCGGACCGTGGGCGCTGGGTCCATCACCGAGATTTTGGAGTAGCACGAGGCCGTGCCTCGTGTTGGGGTGCACCTTCTCGACGCGGCCGCAGTGAAAGCGTTCATTCTGCTGGATCGGGTCCAAAATCGAGAGGCGTACTCTTCGGGTATTCGTGTAGGCCAGTAGCTCAATTGGTAGAGTCCCGGTCTCCAAAACCGGTTGTTGGGGGTTCGAGTCCCTCCTGGCCTGCCATCTTCACTGGACTGGAGTCGGCGGTATGCAGTGGTGGAAGCGCCTGAAAAACTTTCTGTCCGAGGTTACTGCGGAGACCAAGAAGGTCACGTGGCCCTCGAAGCAGGAGGTCATTAACACCACGACGGTCGTGGTGATTGCGTCGTTCATCTTTGGAATCTATCTGTACTTCTGTGATCTCATATTCCTTTTCCTGACACAGAAGTTGTTCGACGTTTTTGGGGTGTTCTCTTGACCGAGAGGAACGACATGGCCAAACAGTGGTACATCATCCACACGTACTCGGGTTTTGAGGATCGGGTCCAGAAGACCCTGGAGCAGCGCGTCGAAGCGCTTGGCATGCAGGAGTTCTTCGGTGAGGTCCAGGTTCCGACCGAGACTGTGGTCGAGGTGAAGAACGGCAAGAAGCGCGAGATGCGCCGAAAGTTCTTCCCGGGCTACGTATTGGTGGAGATGGAGATGACCGACGACGCCTGGCACCTTGTGCGTAATACGCCCAAGGTGACCGGATTCGTCGGCGCCGGCAAAAAACCTACGCCGCTCACCGAGGAGGAGGTCAACCAGATCCTCCACCAGTCGGTCGCAACGCAGGAAAAGCCGCGTCCCACCGAGGTCTTCGACAAGGGCGAGCAGATTCGGATCACCGAGGGTCCGTTCGCGTCCTTCAACGGGGTCGTCGAGGAGGTCAACTTCGATCGCTCCACTGTCAAGGTCATGGTCACCATTTTCGGACGCGAAACTCCTGTTGAAATAGAGTTCCGCCAGGTCCAGAAGCTCTCGTGAGAGGAATTCGATGGCCAAGAAAGAAATCGGTTTTATCAAGCTCCAGCTGCCAGGCGGACAAGCCACTCCGGCTCCTCCGGTGGGACCCGCACTCGGTCAGCATGGACTCAACATTATGGACTTCTGCAAGGCGTTCAACGCCAGGACGCAAAAGCAGGCGGGAATCATCATTCCCGTAGTTATTACGGTCTACGCGGACCGAACCTACTCGTTTATCACGAAGACGCCACCCGCATCATTCCTTCTCAAGCAGGCAGCAGGCGTGGAAAAGGGATCGGGTGAGCCGAATCAAGAGAAGGTTGGACAGGTTTCCATGGCTCAAGTGGAAGAGATCGCGAAGACCAAATCAGTGGACCTCAACGCGGCCTCCCTCGAGGGAGCGGTGCAGATCATTCTCGGCACCGCGCGCTCGATGGGAATAACAGTCGCGGACGGAAGGGAGGTGGCCGATGGCTCGCAAGGGTAAGAAATATCGCGACGCGGCTGCCAAAGTAGAGCGCCGCCCGTACGCAATCGAAGAGGCGCTGGGCCTGGTTCAGGGCTCGGCTTTCGCCAAGTTCGACGAAACCGTCGAAATGGCCATGCGCATGGGTGTCAACCCCCGTCACGCGGACCAGATGGTACGCGGGACAGTGGTGCTGCCGCACGGCACGGGTAAGAGCGTGACCGTTCTCACGGTGTGTGAGGGTGAAGCCCAGAAGCAGGCCGAAGAGGCCGGGGCCGATTTCGTGCTTACCGCCGAGGATGCGGTGAAGAAGATCCAGGGTGGCTGGCTTGAGTTCGACGCAGTTGTGGCGACCCCGGACATGATGCGGCATCTCTCGAAGGTGGGGCGCGTGCTGGGGCCGCGCGGTCTCATGCCGAACCCGAAGTCGGGTACCGTCACCCAGGATGTTCAGGGTGCGGTCAAGGACATCAAGTCCGGGCGGGTGGAGTTCAGGGTCGACAAAACATCCATCATCCATGCCCCGGTGGGTAAGATCTCCTTCTCGCTCGACGCGCTCGTTGAAAACACCCGAAGCCTCGTCGATGCGATACAAAAGGCCAAACCGGCGACGGCAAAAGGTAAGTACGTCCACACGATTTTCCTGTGCTCCACCATGGGCCCCGGTGTACAGGTTGATCCCGTCAGTGTCGACATAAAGTAGGGGGTCGATATGCTCACGAGAGAGCAGAAACGCGAACAGTCCGAACAGCTTCGAAGCGCTCTGAGCGATATCTCGACCCTGTTCCTCCTTGAGAACACCGGGCTCAACGTCAATGACGTCAATGTGCTTCGGTCCGAAATACGGAAAACCGAGGGCACCTACCGGGTGGTCAAGAACTCGGTGGTGAAGCTGGCGGTGGAAGGGACCGACCTCGAGGTCATCACACCGCACATGACGGGTCCCAAGACCCTTGCATTCACCGACGGTGACGTCGTGGCCTTGGCAAAGGCCATCAAGACCTTTATCAAGGACCATCCCGAGTTGTCGATCCAGCAGGCCTTTCTTGACGGCCAGCTGCTCGATGCGAAGACGGCGGTGAAGATTGCCGATCTTCCATCGAGAGACGAACTTATTTCCAAACTTCTCTATGTGTTGCAGTCTCCGATGCGTCGGTTGGTTGTGGCGCTCAACAGTCCCATTCAGCAGCTGGCCACAGCCGTGGACCAGATCGCAGAATCCAAAGATTCGTGAGTATTGAGTATCCCTAAGGAGGATCTGAAAAATGGCGCAGATCGAAACTATGATGGAAGAGATCAAGGGCATGACCGTGATGGAGCTCAACGAGCTCGTAAAGGCTCTTGAAGAAGAATTTGGTGTGTCGGCGGCCGCTGCGATGCCGATGATGGTGGCCGGCGGAGGCGCCGGTGCCGCCGGTGGCGAAGATGCCGCCGAGGAACAGACCGAGTTCAATGTTATGCTGAACTCCATCGGTGACAAGAAAATCAATGTCATCAAGGCGGTTCGAGAGGTAACCTCGCTCGGTCTCAAGGAAGCCAAGGAGCTGGTTGAGAGCGCTCCGTGCGTCGTCAAAGAGGCCGTTGGCAAAGACGAGGCCGAAGAGGTCAAGAAGAAATTTGAGGCCGCTGGCGCCCAAATGGAAATCAAGTAACGCGACACGTCTCGAACGGCCTCTGGCTGAAGAGAGTCTTTATCTAGGATGTGTGATTCTGCCGGATGAAATCTGTCAAACACTTGATGCTCTGGTGCGTGCGAAAAGTGCAGATGTGCCCCGAGGTACGTTGATCGTTTTCGTAAGCCTTCAGGGCGAGAGAGGTTGGCGAAGATCGTCGGTGACGAATGACTCGTTGTAGGTAATACACTGACGACCCGGGGAGCATCTGTCTCCCCGTGTCTCTATTGGTCGGGAGGGAGCGCCCATGACCACGAGCCCCAACGGGCGGCTGAACTTCTCGAAGAATCCGTCCACCATCCCGTTGCCGAACATGATCCAAGTGCAGCGAACCTCGTACGAGGATTTTCTGCAAATGGATCTGTTGCCGGAGGAACGCGGTGCCGCCGGTCTTCAATCGGTGTTGAGCACGATTTTTCCATTCACCGATTTCCGTGAGACCTGTGAGCTCCAGTTTGTTCGCTATGAGATCGGAAACTGGTCTTGCCGGTGCGGGATCCTCGAAGGTCTCAAGCACCTTCGCCTTGACTGCGAGCACTGCGGCGAGCGGTTCAAGGCGGGCGATCCCCACGAAACCGAGGTGGTGTGTCCATCGTGCGGCAAGGCCAACGCCAACCGAATCGAGGTCTGCGACGTCTGTGGCACCTCGGTCGGCCTCCGCCAGCCGTTTACGGCCGAAGAGTGCCGCGAGCGTGGAATGACCTATCAGGTGCCGTTGCGCCTGACCTTCCGCCTCGTTACCTTCGACGCTGAGGAGGATGGGACCCGCCAGGTTCGGGATGTCAAGGAGGAGGAGCTCTACTTCGGTGAGCTGCCCTTGATGACCGACACCGGGACCTTCATCATCAACGGGACCGAGAGGGTCATCGTCTCCCAGCTGCACCGGTCCCCGGGTGTGTTCTTCACCCTCGAGGGTCCGAACCACTATCTCGCGAAGGTGGTTCCCTACCGCGGCTCGTGGATCGAGTTCGAGTACGACAACAAGCAGATCCTGTGGGTGCGCATCGACCGCAAGCGACGCCTGCCGGGTTCTGTTTTCCTTCGCGGTCTGAGCCCCGAGCTCGAGACCAACGCTCAGATCCTCAGGGCGTTCTTCACGGTCATCGACGCAAAGCTCACCGCCAAGAAAGCGACCCTCAGCCTCGATCGGCGGCTGGTCGACGTCGAGAATGATCGCCAGAAGGCTCTGCGCTTCCGCAAGATTGCCGAGCCGACCCTCTTCGCCGGTCTCAAGCTCGACGACGCCATGCGGAAGAAGCTCGAAAAGGCTACCGTCCAGAAGCCGGCCAAAATCAGGGTCGATCGAGAAGATTTGATCGGCGCCATCGTGGTCGACGATCTCGTCGATCCCGAAACCGGTGAAGTCATCGCCGCGGCCAATTCGCGGGTTACCGAGGAACTGCTGTCCCAAGCTGATGAAACCGGTCTGAACAAGCTCGCCCTGGCTTTCCCCGATTGGGATCCCACCGGCGAAATCCTCCACCAGACCCTCGAGAAGGACACGAGCACCACGCAGATGGACGCCCGGATGGAAATCTATCGCCGTCAGCGTCCAGGCGATCCGCCCACCGAAGAGTCGGCGACGACCCTTTTCAATGGCCTCTTCTTTGATGAGCGTAAATACGATCTCTCCCAGGTCGGGCGCTTCAAGTTCAATGCCAAGCTCGCGCTCGAAAAAGATCTCGAACGGCGCATTCTCGATGTCGAGGATTTCCTCCACCTGGTGCGTTACCTGCTGTGTCTCCACCGTGATCTGGGACGGGTCGACGACATCGACTCGTTGGCCAACCGGCGTGTTCGCACCGTCGGTGAGCTGCTGGAGAACCAGTTCCGCATCGGATTGGTCCGCATGGAGCGGGCGATCAAAGAGAAGATGTCGATCCACCCCGACATCGATTCGGCCATGCCCCGCGATCTGGTCAACTCGAAACCGGTCATGGCTGCGGTGGACGAGTTCTTCGGCTCTTCGCAGCTCAGCCAGTTCATGGATCAGACCAACCCTCTCTCAGAGGTCACCCACAAACGGCGGCTGTCGGCCCTCGGACCAGGTGGGCTGTCGCGTGAGCGTGCGGGCTTCGAGGTTCGCGACGTCCACTCCACCCACTATGGACGGATCTGCCCCATCGAGACCCCCGAGGGCCCGAATATCGGTCTCATCTCGTCGCTGTCGTGCTACGCGCGCCTCAACTCCATGGGCTACATCGAGTCGCCCTATAAAGGGGTCGAGAAGGGTCGCGTGCTCGAGCATGTCCAGATCACTCAGGTCGGTGATACGGGCTATACCCTCGGCGAGGTGGTGGTCAAAGAAAACTTCAAGAAGACCAACGCCAAGCTCAAGAAAGCCGGCAAGCTCGAGGCCTGGTCTCGACCCCATGCCTTCTATCTCCCAGCCTGGGAGGAGGAGAACCTCAATATCGCTCAGGCCAATGCCAAGGTCGATGCCAAGGGCCATCTGGTCAACGACAAGGTGATCGCCCGCTCCGGCGGCGAGTTTCTTGTCATTGATCGGGACCAGGTCGATTTCATCGATGTGTCGCCTCGTCAGGTCGTGTCGGTGGCGGCTTCGCTGATTCCCTTCCTCGAGCATGACGATGCCAACCGTGCGCTCATGGGTTCGAACATGCAGCGTCAGGCGGTGCCGTTGGTACGACCCGAGGCGCCCATTGTCGGGACCGGAATGGAAGCGGTTGTTGCTCAGGACTCCGGCGCGGTGGTCATCTGCCACCGTAATGGTGTGGTCGACAAGGTCGACTCTCAGCGCATCATCGTCAGGGTCGAGGGTGGAAGTCCGGGCGAGGGAGAGTTCGGCGCCGACATCTACCAGCTCACCAAGTTCCGACGTTCCAATCAGAACACCTCCATCAACCAGAAGCCATTGGTGGCGGAAGGCCAGACCGTGGTCAAGGGCCAGGTCCTCGCCGACGGGCCCAACACCCAGAGTGGTGAACTCGCCCTCGGCCACAATGTACTGGTCGCCTTCATGCCGTGGCGGGGCTACAACTTCGAGGACGCCATCATTGTTTCCCAGCGGTTGGTCAAAGACGACAAGTACACCTCGATCCACATCGAGGAGTTCGAGACCTCGGCTAGAGACACCAAGCTCGGCCCCGAGGAGATCACTCGTGACATCCCCAACGTCTCCGAGTCGGCGCTGGGCCATCTCGACGAGGCCGGAATCATCCACATCGGAGCCCAGGTGCGGCAGGGATCGATCCTGGTCGGCAAGGTCACGCCCAAGGGTGAGACCCAGCTGACCCCGGAGGAAAAGCTCCTGCGTGCCATCTTCGGCGAGAAGGCGGGAGACGTTCGCGATGCCTCTCTGCGTTGCCCGCCGGGTATCGAGGGTGTTGTGGTCGGGGTCCAGATCTTCGCCCGCAAGGGGGTCGAAAAGGACTCCCGCCAGCTCACCATCGAGAACGACGAGATCGACCGAATTCGCATCAACTCCGAGGACGAGAAACGCATCATCCTCGAGGTGCGGGATTCGAAGATCCAGAGCCTTCTCTTGGGTGTGGCGGTCAAAGAAGACGTCAAGGCCAAGGGCGGCGTCGTCCTGGTCAAGAAGAATGGCAAGATCACCGTCGAGGCTCTTCGTCGACTCAAGAGGAAGGACCTCCTCGGTCTTCCCCTCAAGAACTCCACCTTGATCGACAAGGTGCGTCTCATTGTCCGCCAGGCGGAGTCGCAGATCGAGGTGCTCGACAAGATCAACCAGCAGCGGATCGATCGGTTGCGCGAGGGACACGATCTGCAGCCGGGCGTCATCAAACAGGTCAAGGTCTTCATCGCCATGAAGCGCAAGCTTCAGGTGGGTGACAAGATGGCCGGCCGCCACGGCAACAAGGGCGTGATCTCGCGGGTCTTGCCCGAGGAGGATCTGCCCTTCCTTCCCGACGGTACTCCCGTCGAGATCATCCTCAACCCCCTCGGTGTGCCGTCACGGATGAACGTCGGTCAGATCCTCGAAACCCACCTCGGTTGGGCGGGTTTCGAACTCGATATGAGCTTCGCGACCCCTGTCTTTGAAGGGGCGACGGAGGACGAGATCAGGGAGATGCTCGAAAAAAGCGGTCTTCCCGAAGACGGTAAGAGTCTGCTCTTCGACGGACTGTTGGGACAGGAGTTCGAGCAGCGTGTCACCGTTGGATACATCTACATGCTCAAACTGAGCCACTTGGTGGACGACAAGATCCACGCACGGTCCATCGGTCCATACTCGCTGATCACCCAGCAGCCGCTCGGTGGTAAGGCCCAGTTCGGTGGCCAGCGACTCGGCGAGATGGAGGTGTGGGCACTCGAGGCCTTCGGCGCCTCACACACTCTGCAGGAGCTGCTGACCGTCAAGTCCGATGATGTCGAGGGTCGGGCCAAGGTTTATGAGGCCATCGTCAAAGGCCAGGTTCCTGAGGAACCGGGTCTGCCCGAATCGTTCAATGTTTTGGTCCGAGAGCTGCAGGCGCTCGCCCTCGATGTCGAGTTGCTGCAGCAGGACGACGAGTAAAGGGGGGGTTGCATATGGAGCGTTCGAACCTGTCCGAGGTCCGTGGCTTCTTCGAGAAGCCGAAACCCCTCAATGACTTCAATGCGATCCGGTTGGGACTCGCGAGTCCCGAGAAGATTCGCTCGTGGTCGCACGGCGAGGTCATCAAGCCCGAGACCATCAACTACCGCACCTTCAAACCCGAGAGGGATGGGCTCTTCTGCGCCAAGATTTTCGGTCCGGTGACGGACTGGGAGTGCTTGTGCGGGAAGTACAAGCGGATGAAGTACCGCGGTGTGGTCTGCGACAAGTGCGGCGTCGAGGTCACCAAGTCCAAGGTTCGTCGCGAGCGGATGGGACACATCGAACTCGCGGCACCGGTATCGCACGTTTGGTTTTTCAAGGGCCTTCCGTCGCGAATCGGTCTGCTCCTTGATCTGACGATGCGCGAACTCGAGCGGGTGCTCTATTTCGAGGCCTATGTGGTGCTTGATCCGGGTGACACCACCCTCGAGGAGAAGCAGATCCTCACCGAGGAAGACTACCGTCAGGCCAAGGATGAGTTTGGCGAAGCCTTTGTTGCCAAGATGGGCGCCGAGTCCATCCGTTCGCTTCTCGAGATTCTCGACCTTGACGATATGGCCGCTGAGCTGCGAATGATCATGCGCACCGAGACCGCCATCATGCGGCGCCAGAAAGCAGCCAAGCGACTCAAGCTGATCGAGGCCCTGCGCCGTTCCGGTAACCGACCCGAGTGGATGATCCTCGAGGTCATCCCGGTTCTGCCGCCCGAGCTTCGTCCCCTCGTGCCGTTGGATGGCGGGCGATTCGCCACCTCGGACCTCAACGATCTCTATCGACGGGTGATCAACCGAAACAATCGGCTCAAGAAGCTCCTCGACCTGCGCGCGCCCGAGGTCATCGTCCGCAACGAAAAACGGATGCTCCAGGAAGCGGTTGACGCACTCTTCGACAACGGTCGCCGGGGACGGGTCATCAAGGGCTCGAACAACAGGCCGCTCAAGTCGTTGTCCGACAACCTCAAGGGCAAGCAGGGCCGGTTCCGCCAGAACCTGCTCGGCAAGCGGGTCGACTATTCGGGCCGTTCGGTCATCGTGGTCGGCCCCGAGCTCAGGCTCCACCAGTGCGGGCTTCCGAAGAAGATGGCGCTCGAGCTCTTCAAACCCTTTGTGTATCAAGAGCTCGAACGACGTGAGTTGGCCACAACCATCAAGATGGCCAAGGAGCTCGTCGAGCTCCAGACACCGGAGGTCTGGGACGCGCTCGAGACGGTGATTCAAGAACATCCTGTGCTGCTCAACCGTGCACCGACGCTCCACCGCCTCGGCATCCAGGCTTTCGAGCCGGTGCTGGTGGAGGGCAAGGCGATCAAGATCCACCCGCTGGTCTGCGCCGCCTACAACGCGGACTTCGACGGTGACCAGATGGCGGTTCACGTACCGCTTTCGCAGAAGGCCCAGCTCGAAGCCCATATTCTCATGATGTCCTCACGCAACATTCTGTCACCGGCCAGTGGTCGACCGTTGGCGGTGCCGTCGCAAGACATGGTGATCGGGATCTACTACCTGACCACCGAAAACTATATGGCCAAGGGTTCCGGCAAAATCTTCGCCTCGGCCGAAGAGCTCTTCCTCGCCCATCAGGCGGGGGTGGTCGCCACCCAGGCGCCGATCCAGCTGCGCTACACGGGCCGGCTCATCGACTTGGTCGCCCAGGGTGGGTTGCAGGACCTCATGCACGCCGACCAGATCGAGGTCGAGAACATGCTGTTGGAGACCACCGCCGGAAGGGTGCTCTTCAACATGAACCTGCCCGACAACATGCCCTTCATCAACGGTCAACTCAAGAAGAAAGGGCTGGAGAACCTCGTCGCCTTCTCGTCCATGCGACTCGGACACGAGGCCACCGTCGAGCTCCTCGACAATCTCAAGGAGATCGGTTTCGAGTTCGCCACCCTGTCAGGGCTGTCGCTGTCATCGAGCGACATGGTGATTCCGGAGGCCAAGGAAGGTCATCTCATCAAGGCGTTCAAAGACGTCGACAAGGTAGAGAAACAGCGGGCTTCCGGTCTTATCACCGCCGGCGAGCGGCACAACAAAATCATCGACATCTGGCATCAGGTCACCGAGGACGTGGCCAAGGAGATGTTCACACAGATGTCGGAAATTGACATGGATTCGGGCGAATACAATCCCATCTTCATGATGGCGGATTCCGGTGCTCGAGGATCGAAAGAACAGGTGCGCCAGCTCGCAGGCATGCGCGGCCTCATGGCCAAGCCGTCGGGTGAGATCATGGAGACGCCCATCACCGCGAACTTCCGCGAGGGCCTGAGCGTGCTTCAGTACTTCATCTCGACCCACGGCGCGCGCAAGGGTCTTGCCGACACTGCGCTCAAGACCGCCGATTCGGGCTATCTCACCCGCCGCCTGGTGGATGTGGCGCAGGATGTCATCGTCGTCGAGAACGACTGCGGCACCGAGAACGGGATCGAGGTCACGGCGATCACCGAAGGCGGCGAGATACTCGAGCAGCTCCGCGACCGTGTGGTCGGCCGTGTGGTTGCCGAGGACATTTACGACCCCCTCGAAGGAACGCTGATCTGCCCCATCAACATCGAGGTCACCGAGGCTCTGGCAAGCCAGATCCAGGAGGCCGGCATCGAGCGGGTTCGCATCCGCAGCGTGCTCAGTTGTGAGACCGATCGTGGCGTCTGCCAGCTGTGCTACGGGCGTATGCTGGCAACCGGTCGGACGGTTGAAATTGGCGAGGCGGTGGGGATCATCGCCGCTCAGTCCATCGGCGAACCGGGTACCCAGTTGACCATGCGGACCTTCCACTATGGTGGTACCGCAACACGTGGCGGTGAGTCGTCACGCCATGTGGCGAATCACATCGGCAAGATCAAGTTTCTCAACGTGGCTGCAGTGATCAACAAGGATGGTGAGAACGTCGCCATCTCACGGACCGGAAAACTGGTGATCCTCGACGAGCGCCAACGCGAGAAAGAGCGCTACTCGGTCGCCTACGGGTCGCACCTGCTGGTCAAAGACGGCACCGATGTCGAGCCGGGCACCCCGCTGGTCGATTGGGACCCCTTCACC
>Ga0164313_10005823_pt1 | contig 10887 bp, 8 predicted proteins | sample GuaBasSedimGuay4_FD_113735 | JGI IMG/M metagenome (GOLD analysis project Ga0164313, IMG submission 113735) | Subseafloor sediment microbial communities from Guaymas Basin, Gulf of California, Mexico - Guay4, Core 4569-4, 0-3 cm | ecosystem: Environmental > Aquatic > Marine > Hydrothermal vents >...
GACGTAATGATGCCGCGCATGGATGGCTGGGCGGTACTCCGAATACTGAAGGCTGATCCGGAACTACACAAAATACCTGTGATCATGCTGAGCATGATCGATGATCGGACACGCGGCTACTCGCTTGGTGCCGTTGATTACCTGACCAAGCCAGTTAACCGTGAACTGCTGCGTAAAACATTGAGTCGCTACTATTGTACTGATGGAAACTGCCCTGTGTTACTGGTCGAGGATGATGTCGAAACCCGCGAAATAATGGCGCACACTCTGGAGAAGGCCGGTTGGAAGGTATCTGAGGCAAGTAACGGTCAGGAAGCACTGGATATGATGGACGATGTTCAACCACAGTTAATCCTGCTGGATCTGATGATGCCGGTCATGGATGGCTTCGGTTTTCTGGCTGAGATGCGCACCAAACCTGAATGGCAAGATATACCTGTCATTGTTATTACTGCCAAGGATCTGACCAACGAAGACCGTAGCAGGCTCTCTGGATGTGTTGAGGAAATCCTGGAAAAGAATGCCTATAGCCGTGAACAGTTACTGAAACAAGTTCGTGAGGCAGTCGCTGCGTGCAATATCGATTCATAGTGGTGCTATGAATCTACGGCTGAAATTTGTCCTGCTTATCATTGCTCCACTGTTTGCTATATTTGCGATCATACTTGCACTCGGACTACAGGCAATAGAAGACAACAACCAGCAGAGACTGGCCCATGAACTCGCCCAATCTGCAGAACTTCAAGCAGCAAAGATCGAGGTGCTATTACGTGAAGTAGCTCAAATCGCCAGAACTACGGCCTCTAATCTAAGTATTGATAGTGACATCACCGAGGCAGCCGCATTTGAGATCCTGCGTAGCAATGTCGCTTCAAATTCTTTGGTATTCGGTGCGGCACTTGCCTTCGAACCGGGTGAGTTTTCGGGGAGGCAGCTTTTCGGCCCATACGTTTATCGGCAAGGTAAAGATCTGTCAGAGATTGTGTCCACCGAGCTCGATTACGACTATACCCAACCGGAATGGGACTGGTGGCATTTGCCCCGCAAGGCTTTGACCGGTGTCTGGACCGAACCTTATTTCGATGAGGGTGGTGGCAATATCTACATGACTACCTTCTCGACACCAATTTTCAAGGATAGCCGTTTTATTGGCGTAGCAACTATTGATATCCCACTGGAACCTCTGAAGCGGTTGATTTCATCCCTGCAGGGAGATCAGGGCCAGCGTTTTCTTTTGTTGTCTGAACAACAACGCATCTTGTATTCCGACAACGCCGATTTTATCGGACGGTCCATCAAAGAAGTATTCCAGGAATTAGATCGGCCGGATATCGAGACAGCCTTTAAACAAGCATTAATTTCTGGAGATACCCATATGATCCAGTTGGCAGGTTGGCAATCTACCAATACCCAGTTGATCAGTCCGGCAATGATTAAGTCAGGGGGCTGGATGTTGCTCTCTATCCAGGATGAGAAACGCGCACTGGCTTTCCTGAATCAACAGAAAAAAAGAGCGATAACTATCCTTGGAAGTGTATTTATCGTGAGTATTTTTGCCGTTTGGCTATTATTGGTCTGGGTTACCCGACCATTAAGTAACCTTTCTCAGGCCGTGGAGGAAGTTGGAAAAGGCAATATGGATATCCGTATCAAACGCCAGAGCGAAGATGAAATCGGTGATTTGGCAGCTAGTTTTGCGAACATGGTACAACAACTATCGTCACGCGAAGCCGCACTCAGGGAGCTCAACGAGAATCTGGAAACACGTGTCGAAGAAAGAACCATAGAACTCAAATCGCTTCAGCTTGGTCTGGAACGGGCCAGAGATGCAGCCGATGAAGCCAACCAGGCCAAGAGTGCATTTTTGGCAAACATGAGCCACGAGTTACGCACACCGATGAATGCCATCCTTGGCTACAGTGAGATGCTGATGGAAGAGGCAGAAGATATAGAACAGGAAGAGTTCATTCCAGATCTGAAAAAAATTCATCAGTCCGGGACTCACCTGCTGTCATTGATAAACGATGTGCTCGACCTGTCGAAGATTGAATCTGGCAAGATGGAAACCTTTGCTGAAGAGATTGACCTGGACGTGTTGATCGATGAAGTCAGTGCTACCGCACATCCTTTACTGGAGAAGAACAAAAATTCTCTGGCCATTAAACGTGGCAAGAACATTGGTATGGCCTACCAGGACATAACCAAGCTGCGCCAGACCCTGTTTAACCTGCTTTCCAATGCCGCCAAGTTTACCCACGAGGGCACCATCACCCTGCGTGTTACTCGCAGTGAACAGGATGGAATTGGCTGGCTATCATTTGCAGTGAGTGACACCGGGATCGGCATCGCAGAAGACAAGGTTGAGAACATTTTTGAAGAATTTGCCCAGGCAGATAATTCAACAACAAGGGATTACGGTGGTACCGGACTTGGTCTGGCCATATCCAGAAGATTTTGTGAGTTACTCGGTGGTGATCTCAGCATTCATAGTAAATTGGGCGAAGGTTCTACATTCACCATTCGTATTCCCGCCACTCTGTCCTGAACGAAAACAGCGCTATCTTGAGTATTGTAGATGTTATCCACGGGGCATGGTTTGACTCTGCCCCGTGGATTATTCAGTGAGTAGCTTACTGACTTGCACCAGATGACATGGCTTTACCGAACCAGCGGTCTTGAAGCTGCTGCATAGCTTTCATACCTGCCAGACGACCCAGAAAGTTTTCTGTCCAGTTGATATACAGTGAATCACCTGCGGGCAGTGCAATACCTATGGGTTCATAGCTAAGCAACGAAAATAGCGAAACAAAACCGGCATCCGGATTACGCTGAATCGTTGAAAGGCAGATTGGATAGTCGGTCATCAAACCACCGATCTTGTCTTCGTTCATCAAACTGACTGCAGCATCATAGTCATCCACCAAAGTCAGTGTCGCCTCAGGCAACAGGGCCTTGACGAAATCGGCGCTGGTCGAGCCCTTGAGCGCTGCCAGGCGGACATCTGGTGAATTCAGGTTTTCTGCAGACTTGGCCTTGGCAAGGCCTTCTTTCTTGGTAACAACACACTTTCCGGAGGTCATGTAGGGACCGACAAAGGCAACTCTCATATTACGTTTGGGGTTCATTGTCATGTTGGAAATGACCACATCAACCTCACCTTTTTCCAGGGCGGAGAGTAATTTATTGAACGGCATGGTCTTTATTTTCAGTTCAACGCCCATACCGTCAGCCATGAAACGTGCCAGATGGATATCGAAGCCGACAACCTTGCCTTCCTCATTTTTTCCGGTCATTGGTGGCATGTTCGCGGATGTTCCCAATACCAGTTGGCCGCTTTTTTGAATGCTGGCGAGCGTGGATGCCCCTGCCAATACTACCGGGGAACTTACCAGTCCAACTGTGAGAATTAGCAGTGTACAAATGTGAGTGAATATTTTTTGATGATGCATTGTTTTAACTTCCTTTTGTATTGATTGGGTTTGTAATGTGATTGGGTTTGTAATGTTCTTTTTGCAGTCTAATTGCTGGAAAAGACGCGGACTCTACCACGTAATGCACCAGTTTTCGATGCCAGAGGTATGTATAAGCACATATTACTTACTGATAAACTTGCTGTGCGAGTACAATCACTTTATCGTGCTCGCCAAGCTGCCAGGTAATCTGCCTGGAAGGATTCAATAATAGTTCACCACCGTTTCGCACCAGACGTAGACCAAGTGCTATCTCCATTTTTTGCTGGCAGGCATAGATCATGTCACTAAAACAGCAGTCGGTATCAAGTTGTACATAATCACCCGCAGGGCGCATGCTTATTTCAACACCACCTGCACTGAGTAGTTCACGGTAGATAGGTGCGAGAACCTCCTGACCTGCAATTTGTGCCAACTGTGCACTGACAACTTCGGGACTGACAATGATATCGTCCACATCAAGGCCGGTGAGTAGGGCACGATTATTATCATCCAGCAATTCAACTACGGTATGTGCAAGTAATTCATGTTGATTGCGCAGATCAGATAAACGCAGCAATATGCGTAAGCTGCGTGTATCTGCACCTCCCTGCTCGTCGGTTCCGTCTGCAAGTACGACAATGCTCTGAAAACCTTGTAAATCAATATCTTCCCAGGTTGATTGTATTACCGCATCACCCTCAAGAAATTCCAGCGTCAGGTTTTTAAGGTTTTTTAACTGATGGCTTTCCATGCGTTGCTGTGTTGTATCCTGATTTACATTAGACAGTATGGTCACTTCGGTACCACGCAAGGCATGTGCATCGAGTTCCTGCAAAATATTGTAAAGAATATCGGTCCAGCCTATCAGCAGTACCCGGGCAGGCACATGGGGCACCGAGCCACCTTGCTGATATATCTGTGACTCTGAAATCCTTTCGTGGTCTGACTGGGTCACCGGTAGACCTCGTGTAAGAAGTACCAATTGTTCATCTTCTGCAATCTCGTAGTCAGGTTCGGGGTTGAGCCCGACAGCATGTCGCACAACACCATCACGCTTTTCGTTCCACGAGATACCAACGGGTATAGCATCGGCAAGACTGTATGCAATTTCTGCAAGGGGTCGATCGGTATAACCAGGAAAACTCTGTACATAGAGACTATTACCCGCCGGGGAAAATATCTCGCTATAGACATTTGCCAGCCCGGGGTTACGGACTGTCTGCACAATGACCTTGCTGATCACCCGACTGGAATAAATAATGTGCAGTCGGTTTTTGGCAGCAATCATCGCCAATTCACAATTTTGCTCCATGGCAATTTCCGATGTCAGGATCGGTGGTTCACTTGACCAGTCTTGTCGTGTAGTCAACAGCACTATGGTCTTGATAGTTTCGCTGTCATCGGCATCTGTTGCGAGGACGATGACACTGGCAGCGCAGTTGACGGCAACCCGGTCGAGTTCACCATGATTACTGGGTATCCCGCTGCGCAGAATGACCTTGATTGGCTGTCGATAGATCCCCGCGACTCTAAGCTGCTCCTGCATATCATCAATTTCTCGTGGCGCAAGTATCACTACCTTGACTCCGGGTTGCAGTAGTGCCAGTTGTTGCAGGACTGAAATAACCTTGTTACTCCATCCCAGTACCAGCACGTGGTCACGTTCCAGTGCCGGCGTATCACCCTTGTGCAGCCCTTCGATGCGGCTACGCCAGGTGTTGTTGACCAATGAGATCAATACACTGAGAACAACCAGTCCCATGAGTGACAGAAACAGGGAATAAACCAGTACCGGAACCGTTGCACCGTAGGCCTTCTCAAAGCCCCGCAGGGGCATGACCTGGTTTACTGACCACCATAGGGAATCCCAGAATCCAGCATCAATATCACGGTGAATAAAGACGATACTTGCATTCTCTTCCGAGAACAAACCAAAAAAAACTGACGTCATCCCAATCAAGGTGACCGAGACTAATAAGGCGATAAGCAGCAGCATTTGCCCGAAGAACTCACTGGCAAAGGCCTGATCGACAAGATAACGAATTTTTTCCCGGAGCTTTTTGAGCTTTTTGAACATTTTAATTTAAGGACATCTTTATCGAATTTTTAAATAATATGAGGGTATCTTTTTTTATGCATTTTATCATAGCAAGTTACTTTGTCATGATCATTGGAACTTACAAATGCGGGGTCGATCAACACCAGCAAATAAAAAAACCACCATTAGTATGGTGGTTTTTTTATTTTTTGAATCATAGATGAATATCTGAAATTATTGCTTACTCCTCTTCCATACTGGCAATCTCAGCTTCAAAATTTTCAAGCGCCAACCGCAAGCCTGAAATCTCATTTTCATAACTGGCTAGCGTTTTCTTAAGATCATTATTTGATTCTTGCAAAGTCTTTAGTTTGCTTTTCACTTCAGCCAGCTTGGCAACGAGATCTTCGTTCTCTGCATAGCTTGCTGTGGTGAAAAATAGTAATGAAGCGAATAAAATCAGTGTTAATTTTTTCATTTCCATAAGGTCCTTTAGCTGTTCCAGTCATAACAAACTGAAATCGTTCTAGCCGTGTAATTGTCGAGAATAGTTTATTGTAAGAATTTATCCAAGTTTTACTACGATTAAATCAGATACTAGGTGTGATATCCCCTGGCACGTTCAAACAGATCCGTTATCCAGTATGCCTGTGCACCGATGGCTGCAAATGGCAATAATATCCATGTGACATTAAACAGGGCCAGGATCAGAACGATGATACAAAAGTCCGCGCGACTGAGTTTATGGAATATATAGATGATCCAGTCCAGTCCATCTTCAGGTTGTTTGGGTTCTGATGCCTGTTCTTCCCGGCTGATTGCATCAGGATCATTGACCTTTTTCGCTTCGTGTACCAGGTCAACAACATAATCAATAAAAGCACCTGCGGCTGCGGCCAGACCCAACCACAACCAGAACTGCTGTCCATTTACCTGCGCTGTACCGTAACCTAAAGCGGCAAAGAAACTGGCATCTATAATCCAGTCAGCCATATCATCCAGTTTCGCACCGAACTCGGAAGATAGCTTTTTAATCCTGGCGACCTCACCATCACAATTATCAAAGGTATAACTGGCGACCAATAATAATCCGCCTGTAATACCAAGCATCCAGTTTCCCTGTGTAAAACAGGCGGCACAGAGCAAACCTAGCACCAGTGAGATAGTGGTAATGTGGTTTGGGGTGAGTGACGTTTTCAGGAGCATTGGGGTCAGTCGATAAGACAGATGTCTTACCAATGGAAATATCTGATCCGGCACGGGCAGCGTATAAGTATTATTCATTATTTTCTTCTTAAATCTATTTTTGTGTTATCCATTCTACCGTGATCATGGCGAGTATGGCATGTCATACCGTGGTTAACTCTGGTATGACACATCGTACCGCGATTATCTCAGGCATGGCATGTCATACCGTGTTTAAGTTATATTACGCCCACCAAAATTATTATATTCATTTCCAAACTTATTTATGCGCGCACTTCCTGTTATTGGTCTGGTATTGGGCCTGTTGCTTTTTGTCCTGTTAATCTTGTGGCAAGGTATTGGTGATCTTTTTGATCTATTGCTGACTTCAGGCTGGGAATTACTTGCCTTACCAATCGTCTGGGCACCCTGCTTACTCGCGGCGGCTTATTCATGGCGCATGTTATTTCCGAAACAGCATACACCAGAGTTTTGGCCAATATTGAAAGCACTGTGGATTGGTCGTGCCATTAACACATTATTACCTGTTGCCTCCATTGGCGGTGAAATTGCCAAGGCCAGATTGATCACACTGTGGGGAACCAGTGGTGTAGATACCAGCGCCTCTGTATTGGTAGATAAAACAGTGCAGGCCATGGCGGTGGCCGTGTGGGCCTTTGCCGGAACACTGTTACTTATCCATCTGGCTCTGGATGACGAACTGGCGATTGCGGCCATGTTAGGCATCACTGTCCTGGCTGGTGGTTTACTGGGATTTATCCTGGTGCAACATGCGGGCATGGTTGGTTTCATGGCCAGTGCCGTTGGTAAATTCGTCAGCACGGGTGGTTGGGAAGAAATCACCAACAACGCCAGGGAAGTGGATACCATTGTCCGGGAGATCTACAGCGATTACCGCTGCGTTATCATCTCAACACTCTGGCGCACGTTTGGCCTCGTGTTACAGACCTCAGAAGTCTGGTTGGCCTGCTATTTACTTGGTTTCCCCATCAGTATTATTGAAGCCTTGATGTTGAAAAGCCTGACCAGCACCATCAGCGATATCGCCTTCTTTATCCCCAATGCCTATGGGGTTCAGGAAGGTGGTTATGTTATGCTGGGTGCCCTGCTTGGAATGACACCCGATATAGCATTAGCTGTCTCATTGGCGACAAGGATTCGGGAGTTAGTAGTCGACATTCCTGGCCTGCTGGTCTGGCAACACTTCGAAAGTAAGTTGCTTCTGAATAAAAAGAATTAATATTAATTAAATCAATTTGTTAGCGGTTTCTTGATGGGGAGTTACGAAATCATATTTGATCTGCTGGTGCTGCTTAGCTTCTGCGCCATTGGCTATTTATTGTTCGCCAATTTCAGCATCATTGAACTTCGCAAAAGCAGAAAAAGACCCCACATTCCTTCCGGCTTCACACCACCGGCCACGGTGCTTAAACCCATCTGCGGCCTGGAACATGGTATGGATGAGAATTTAAGATCGTTCTGCGAACAAGATTACCCCGAATATCAAATTATCTTTGGCTTGCATGGCGAAGATGACACGGCAATTCCTGTGATTGAAAAAATTATCCAGGATTATCCGCAACTGGATCTGGAAATGGTCATCGACACACGGCTACATGGCTCAAATCACAAGGTTTCAAATCTGATTAATATGTTCCCTACAGCAAAACACGACTTATTACTGGTTGCAGACAGTGATATGCGCGTGGGTAAAAACTACCTGCACGATATTGTCGCGCCATTTGCCAATGCGGCAAATGGTGCTGTCACCTGTCTCTATTCAGGCCGCTCGGAAGGTGGCCTGGCATCAAGACTGAATGCCATGTTTATTAATGAATGGTTTCTGCCTTCAGTACTTATATCTAATGCGCTAAAAGATATTAGTTATTGCCTGGGTGCGACGATGGGCGTACGCCGTGAAATATTGACCGATTTTGGGGGCTTTGAAGCCCTGAGCGATTATCTTGCCGATGATTATATGTTGGGTCAAATGGTCACTGAGCGCGGCTATAAGATTCATTTATCACACACAATTGTAGAGAACCTGTCTTACGAATCAAACTGTAAGTCATTGTTTTTACATGAACTTCGATGGGCAAGGACACTCAGGGCCGTTGAACCGCTGGGCTATCTGGGCACCTTCCTGACAGATACATTAGTGATAAGCAGCCTGACCGCACTATTCGCACTCATATTCACGCAGCACACCTTTTTACCTGCCTCAATACTGGGAATCACGATTACTGCTCGAATTTTGCTGCACCTGCAGGTAAAATCCGCGCTTGGCCTGAATGGTCGAGGATCATGGCTGCTTATTCCTGTGAGAGATCTACTCTCCTTCGTTATCCGAATCGTCAGTTTTACGGGACATTCAGTTGAATGGAGGAACCACACTTTTTCTGTGGATGATGAGGGATTGATGCATGAAGATGTAGAAACTGATCCAAATGAACTGATAAAAGAAGATAATTAAGAACACATTAAAACTACCGAATGTCATTTCTGTAGTTAATGAAAAATTAGGAGTCCCATCGGGATGTTAAAAACATTATTTTTAAATCCGCCTTCCTTTAATGGCTTTGATGGCGGAGCCGGCTCACGTTACCAATGTACACGAGAAGTGAAATCCTTCTGGTATCCAACATGGTTGGCTCAACTTTCAGCCCTGGTTGAAGGTAGCCGTTTGATCGATGCACCAGCAGCTGACATACCATTAGAAGAAGTTTTACCACTGGCCACTGATTATGAATTTCTTGTGCTGTATACAAGCACACCTTCATTTCCAAACGATGTAAAAATCGCAGAAGCATTCAAGCAGGAAAATCCAGAATTGATTATTGGCTTTTGCGGCCCGCATGTTGCGGTGAACCCGGACCATACCGTACTTGCCTCTGATGCTATTGATTTTGTCGCTGGTAATGAGTTTGATTTCACCATCAAGGAAATCGCTGAGGGAAAACCTCTCGAAGAAGTCGATGGCATTATCTACAAAAAAGATGGCAAACCTGTACACAATAAAGATCGCGCCTTGATAGAAGACATGGATTCCCTACCATGGGTGACCAAGGTTTATAAAGAAAATCTGGACACAAAAGATTACTACAATGGTTATATGCTTCATCCTTATATGTCTTTCTATACTGGCAGAGGCTGTAAATCTCATTGTACATTCTGTCTCTGGCCACAAACTATTTCTGGTCATAATTACCGCACGCGTTCGGTTGACAATATTATCGGGGAATTAACTTATGCAAGAGATAACTTCCCTGAGATTAAGGAATTTTTCTTCGATGATGATACCTTGACGGACAACATCGAACATGTAGAAGCCCTGGCAAAAGAGATTGGCAAACTGGGCATCACCTGGTCCTGTAATGCCAAAGCCAATGTCCCTTATGAAACACTGAAGATAATGAAAGACAACGGTCTGCGACTGTTACTGGTAGGTTACGAATCCGGTAATCAGCAGATCCTGATAAATATCAAGAAAGGTATTCGAATAGATATTGCACGTCAGTTTACCAAGGACTGCCACAGTCTGGGCATCCTCATTCACGGGACTTTTATTGTTGGCCTTCCTGGTGAAACAAAAGACACCATTGAAGAATCAATCAAATATGCCCAGGAACTGAACCCGCAAACGATTCAGGTGTCACTGCCTGCTGCCTATCCTGGAACATTTCTCTACAAGCAGGCCATTGAAAATGGCTGGTTGATTGATGATACGACACTGGTGGGTGATGATGGTGTTCAACACTCAGTACTGAATTATCCACATCTGCCCAGTGATGATATCTTTGAAGCTGTTGATAATTTCTACAAACGTTTCTATTTCCGCCCATGGAAGATGGCAACACTATTTTTCGAGATGTGTCAGGACTGGGAGATCATGAAGCGTCGTCTGCGTGAAGGTGTGGAATTCTTTAAATTCCTTTTCGTACGGGAGAGCACAGCCTGAAGAAACTAATAGTGACAGGCGATGATTTCGGCCTGTCAGTTCCAGTAAATGAGGCTGTTTCACAGGCACATCAAAAAGGCATCTTAACCAGCACCAGTTTGATGGTCGCTGCGCCTGAAGTAGATGATGCCATCGCACGAGCCAAAGAATTGCCTGAGCTTAATGTCGGTTTACATCTGGTCTTGTCTAATGGTCATGCCTGCCTGCCGGCGCAGCGACCATCAAACTGGTGC
>Ga0164313_10005824_pt1 | contig 10887 bp, 11 predicted proteins | sample GuaBasSedimGuay4_FD_113735 | JGI IMG/M metagenome (GOLD analysis project Ga0164313, IMG submission 113735) | Subseafloor sediment microbial communities from Guaymas Basin, Gulf of California, Mexico - Guay4, Core 4569-4, 0-3 cm | ecosystem: Environmental > Aquatic > Marine > Hydrothermal vents...
CAGAACGACCTCGGGGTTATCGTCTGCCTCGGATGTTCGGCGTCGTCGGGCGATAACCCACGGTATCTGTATCGTTGTTTCGTATAACACGGCCGAACGGTTCGAGAATACCAATCAGGCCATCAGTGTTTGGCTCAAGGGGAAGAAACCCCGCCGATTTCTGAAGTGATCATTCCACCGTCAACCCAAAAGATCAGTCCGTCAGGGCTAAAACAAAGGAGTAGGAAATGAACAGCAAGAACGGGATGCGAATCAGCAAGATGATCTTCTCCGCCACCGTGGCACTGGCTTTGCTCGCCGGCGGAACGACGGCGCAGGCCGAGGACCGCGAAGAGCGCTTTGAAATCGCCTTTGGCGTTCTGTATCAGCTCGGCGCCGATCTCGACTTCGACGGCGGGACGACCATGAGCACCAAGGACGACTTCGGCTTCTCACTTCTCGGGGGATACAACATCAACGAACACCTCGCCACCACCTTCGGATTCAAGTGGACGGGGGTCGGCTACAACGCCGATGTGGTCCAGGAAGACGATTCCGTCATCGGTGTTTCCGGCAGCTACGACACCTGGGACCTCGAGGCCAACCTCATCTACAACTTCTTCGAGGGACCGATCACGCCCTACATCGGCGCCGGTATCGGCTGGACGTGGATCGACACGAACATCCCCAACGGTGCGCCGGTCACCGGTTGCTGGTGGGATCCGTGGTACGGCTACATCTGCTACACGACCTATCCGACCAAGACCACCAGCGCCTTCTCGTATCAGGCGATGTTGGGAGTGCGCTGGGATTTCAACTACAGCACCTTTGCACGGTTCAACTACACAAGCCAGTGGGTGCAGTTAGGCAACGCCAACGGCACGCCCCGGTACGATGTCATCGCAGCCGAGATCGGCTGGATGTTCTGATTCGCCCGCACCGCGGAATCTGACGCGCGATTCACATGCGGCCCTTCGGGGCCGCATTATCGTGTGCCGCACCGGTCCCGGAGGAGTACGCTAGAGCCTGATCAGTATTTGGATCGATCCTCGATCCAGCATCCGATTTCGGAGCCGTTGGGGTGTATCGCCATGACAAAGCCGAAGAAACGAAGGCTGCTCAGGATCCTCGGGATCGGTTGCGCAACAGTAATTTTGATGGTGCTCGGCCTCGCCGGTTGGATCGCCCTCCAGGTGCGTGCCATGAACCGGCCGGTGGTGGTCGATGGGGTCCACCCGTTCAAATCGGCGGCGAAGAGGGATCGCTACCTCGCGAACTACGACGCGAGGGCAGAGCGTTGGCCGGTTCCCTCCAAAGACGTGTATGTGGACACTTCGTGGGGGGAGACCTTTGTCCGGATCAGCGGACCAGAGGACGGGCCGACCCTGATCCTGCTGCCCGGAGCCAACGCCACCGGGCTGATGTACGAGCCCAACATCGCTGCGTGGGCGGAGCACTATCGGGTCTATGCGGTGGACAATATCTTTGATTTCGGCCGCAGCGTCTACGTGCGCAACTTGAAAACGCCGGAGGACTTTGTCGACTGGCTCGACGAGCTCCTCACCAGACTCGGGTTCGAGAAGGACATCAATCTCCTGGGGCTTTCCTATGGCGGCTGGATCGCGAGCCAGTACGGTCTGGCGCATCCGGAGCGTCTCGAGTCCCTGGTGCTCGTCGCTCCGGCGGCGACAGTGGCCTGGTTCAGCTCCGACTTCATCAAGTACGGCGTCATGTGCCTCATCCCGCACCCGCACTTTACAGAGAAGATGGTGAGGTGGGCCCTGCCCGACGCCTCGGTGGGAACCCCGGAGGAGCAGAGAATGGTCGAGGAAGCAGCCGAGAACGCATGGCTCGGGCTTCGCAGCTTCAAGTTCAAGCAGATGGTCCACCCGACGGTCCTGACCGATGAGCAGTGGCGCAGCTTCGAGATGCCCGTGCTCTTCCTTGTTGGAGAGAACGAGGTGATCTACTCGATCACCGGCGCGGAGGCCGTGGCCCGAGTCAATACCGTCGCACCCGAGATCGATACCGAACTCTTCACCGGTTGCGGCCACGATCTCACCCTGGTTCAAGTGGATCGGTTCAATCAGAGGGTGTTGGAGTTTCTCGACAAGAACGGGTCGCCGTTGTAGCGCCGACGTCCAGGCTTCGTTCGGAGCTTCGTCCTGGCAAGGCCCGTCGGTGTGAAGGCGTACGGTGCAGGCGGGACGCCCGCACTACAAAGAACCTATCGCCATTGTGGGGCGGGCTTCCAGCCTGCCATTCAGAGCCACAGCGGCCGAGGAAACCGCTCCGGGTTGTCATCGAATTTCTTGTCGGCCCCTTCAGGCCCTGGGTCGCTTCCAATGACATACCCCCAATAGTCACCCTGAGTGAACGAGTCCGACGAGTGAGTCGAAGGGTCCCCCGAGGGTTAGATCATCGCCGTTCCTGCAGCGTCGTACCGAACTTCGGGGGATTCTTCAACTCGCTCCGCTCGCTCAGAATGACAGGTTTTTGTGATTGCTGTCATTCCAAGAGTAGGCGTCGTCCGACGGCGTGGCGGTGCTCAGGGTGACTACTCGACGACCGGATACCGACGCCCCCCTCAGTTCATCAAGAACGCATAGAGCTGCGTCTTTATCGTTCTTTGGCTTGTGTTGTAGAAGTACACCCGGTATCGGGGAAATGTCAGCTGGTGGACCTCCTCGTCCACAATACGAGATCCGAGCGACAACCGTTGGGACTGCCGGAAATCCATGTAGACCGCGCGGGTTACACTACCCTTGCTCGTGCTCGTCAGGGCACGATTCACAGGAGTGACAATGACCACCAAGCTCGAGATGCCCACCTATGACGCTAAACGCCTCGCCGAGATATTTGAATCCTACATCCCATTCAACAAGCTCCTCGGACTCCGCTGCCTCGAGATCGAAGATGGGAGAGTCCGAGTGGAGCTGCCCTTTCGTCCCGAACTCGTGGGGAATCCCGAGATCCCCGCCCTCCATGGCGGCGCCATTTCATCGACCCTGGACACGACTGGTGGGCTCGCGGTGTGGTCGCAGGCTGGACCCAACGACCGTGTTTCCACCATTGACCTCCGGGTCGACTACCTCCGTCCGGGGCGTGCCGAGCCCCTGATCGCGGTGGCCTGTGTTGTCCGTCTCGGCAACAGGGTCGGCGTCGCCCAGCTCCGCGCCTTCCACCCCGATGCCGAGGACAAGCCTGTCGCAGCCGGGATGGGGGTCTACAGCGTCAAGCGCGACAACGGCGGCGACCATCTCGCTCGCTGGGAGTGGCAGGCGGAGTAGATCCGCAGACCGGCCGCCACCGGCTTGTCGAAGCCTTCGTCCTGGTGAATCTCTGGCATCGCAATCAGATGAGCTGCTTGCAAAATTCTGGATTTGAACCGAAGAAAAATCGCCGCTACATGTCACCCTGAGCGGAGCGACCTCCGAGGTCGCGAAGTCGAAGGGTCTCCCGAAGATCGGAGCGACGTGGAGGACGAGGAGACCGTACCAACCCGGTGGGGACCCTTCGACTCGGTCGTCGAACTCCCTCGCTCAGGGTGACGGGAACCGGCTGCTTCTGTCATTCCATGAGTAGGCGCCGCCATCGTGGCGTAGCGATATTCAGGATGACTATTGGGGATTTATGCAAGAGGCTGAGGTGACTGCCGCTGTCAGGCTCTTCGGAGGAGTGGACTTCGCCAACTCGGTTCGCGGTGACGGCAACGGCTGCCACCAGAATTACCTGCCGTGAGATTGTCCGTCTGATCGACTACTATCCTCCTTGAGAGAATCGGAGGGGCGTCGCATGAAGCACATGATTGGGACCTCGATCCCCATGATCGCCAAGGTGGCGCATATTCTGAAGTGGTTCGAAATGTACCGACAGCCGGAGGACTGACTGCATGACCGAAAAAGCAATCCAGGACTTTTACCCCGACGATCTCAGCCACTGTTACGGTTGCGGTCGCCTCAACCCAAAAGGCCACCAGCTCAAGACCCGATGGGACGGCGACGAGACCCTGTCTGTCTTCACCCCGTGGCCCGAGCACATCGCGATCCCAGGCTTCGTCTACGGCGGGTTGATCGCGTCGCTCATCGACTGCCACGGCACCGGAACCGCCGCCGCTGCTGCTTATCGTGAGGCCGGGCGTGAACCGGGGACCGAACCGCCGTTTCGCTTTGTGACGGCGTCCCTCAAGGTACGCTACCTACGGCCAACCCCGATGGGTGTCCCTCTCGAGGTTCGTGGCCGGGTCGAGGAGATCAAGGGTCGCAAGATCGTGGTCAGTGCGACCGTCACTGCCGACGGCGAGCTCTGTGCCACGGGCGAGGTCGTCGCGGTGGAGATGCCCGAGCACATGGTGCCTGAGAGCTCGACGTAATCCTGAGCTTCCAAGGAACTGAGTGCCTTTGTAGCGCCGACCTCCAGGCTTCGTTCGGAGCTTCGCCCTGGCAAGGCCCGTCGGCGTGAAGGCCTACAGTGCAGGCGGGACGCCCGCACTACAAAGGACCGAGCGCGCTTTTGGCGCGGGCATCCCGCCCGCAAGGAGCCGATCAAGGTTTGTCCTTGGGTGCAAAAACCTACTCGGAAGTGGGATTCATCACACTCCCAGTGGACTCCTGCTCGAGAATGCTTCCTGACATAGTCGGTTAGCGGTATGCTTGAGATGGATGAAAACGGAGCAACTCTACTGGATCGCCGAGCGTGGATGGGATCGGTCGTTCCACGAGAGCTTGGTCGATGCACAGCTGGCTCTGGTCTTCGGCGGCAGTGAGGTCCTTCGGGATCCCAATCGGCTGAGTGAGGTGGCGGCGGCGTATCCCCATGCCGAGCTGATCGGTTGTTCGACCTCGGGCGAGATTCTCGGAACCAACGTGAGTGATGGGTCAATCGTGGTCACCGCGATCGAGTTCGATTACACCTCGATCCGAACGGCACAGATTATCCTGAGTGAGTCCTCCGACAGCCGAGAGGTGGGGCGGGAGCTGGCGGCGCAGCTGGTCGATCGATCTCTGGTTCACGTTTTAGTATTTTCCGACGGTCTGGAAGTTAACGGTAGCGAGCTGACCAGAGGCTTTATGGACACACTTCCGGCGAGTGTCCGGCTCACCGGGGGACTCGCGGGCGACGGCACGGACTTTCGCGAGACCCTGACTGTATTCGGATCTACTGCGCGTTCTCGAGAAGTGGTGGCGTTGGGTCTGTACGGCGATCGTTTACGGGTTGGTTGCGGCTCTTCCGGCGGTTGGGATCCGTTCGGCCCGGAGCGTTTGGTCACCCGCTCTCAGGGGAACCTCCTTTATGAGCTGGACGGTCGTTCGGCTCTCGAACTCTACAAGCAATACCTGGGTGAATATGCGGACGATCTGCCGGCGAGCGCTCTGTTGTTCCCGCTCAGCATCCGCTCGACCGTGGACGAACCGTCGGTGGTGCGTACGGTACTGTCCATCGACGAGTCCGAGGGCAGCATGACCTTTGCGGGAGACTTGCCGGAAGGTTCGTACGCGAGGCTGATGAAGGCGAACTTCGAACGCCTGATCGACGGCGCGAACGATGCCGCCGGCGCCGCCTACGAGACCATCGGATCTCAGCCGCCGGAGCTTGCGCTCCTGATCAGCTGTGTCGGGCGAAAAATGGTCCTCCGGCAACGAGTCGAAGAAGAAGTGGAGAGTGTCCGGATGGTGGTTGGCGACGAGACCACACTGTCCGGTTTCTACTCCTACGGAGAGATCGCTCCATGTGCGCCCGGGGCCTCGTGCGGACTCCACAACCAGACAATGACGATCACCACTTTTACGGAGATCTGAACTTGCACAAGCTCCTTCGGCGCCAGCTCAACAAGGTCTTCGGTGGTGACGAAGCCGTGCCGGAAGTGCTGTCGGTGTTCCTCGATGGGGTCGATGCAGCGTATATCCAAGCGGATCACGACCGGCTCTTGCTCGAGCGCTCTCTCGATCTCACGTCAACCGAACTGCTGCAGGCCAATAGCGAACTTCGCACGTACGCGTCTGACCTCGAGCGGAGGGTCAGGGACCGTACTTCGGAACTCCAGACCGCAAACGTTACTCTCGAGCTGGAGGTCGCCGAGCGGGTGGCCGCCGAACACGTTCTCAGCGAGTCTGAAGAGCGTTACCGTTCGCTTTTCGAGAGCAGCAAGGACGCCATCTATATCAGTACTCCAGATGGAAAAGTGGTCGACATCAACACTGCCGGGGTCGAGCTTTTCGGCTTCGACTCGGCGGAAGAGTTACTTTTGGTCGATGTTGCGTCGGATCTTTATCACCATCGGGAGGATCGAAAGAAGTTCCTTGACCAGGTCGACAGTGTAGGATTCGTGCGTGATGGCGAGATCGAGATTGTCCAAAAGAACGGCGAGGTTCTCACCGTGCTCGCCACTACGACGGCTGTGAAGAACGAGGCCGGAGAGGTGATCGCCTACCGCGGCATCCTGCGGGATGTGACGACCCAACGGAGGCTTGAACGCGAACTCCTTCAGGTGCAGAAGATGGAGGCCGTGGGACGGTTGGCCGGCGCTGTTGCGCACGACTTCAACAACCTGCTGACGGCGATTCTCGCATATTCCGAACGGCTTGGGCTCAGTCTCGACCCCGGGGACGATCGTAAATCCTATGTCGATTCCATCGCAACCGCGGCTGAGCGAGGCTCGGCCCTCACCAGCCGATTGCTCGCCTTCGGCAGACGTCAGGTGTTGCGGCCGGTGTGCCTCGATCTCAACGCTGTGCTCGTCGACATGGGGGGGCTCCTGCGCCAGGTGATTCCGGAGGACGTCGAGTTGATGACCGACCTGGATCGGGGTGTTGGGCCGATTCGAGCCGACCGGACTCAACTCGAACAGGTGATTCTCAATTTGGCCATCAATGCCGGTGACGCCATGCCGAGTGGAGGCCGGCTGAGCGTCGGCACCTCGACGTGCCGTGTGGGTGATGTGCCGCTGGAGGCAGCGCCGTCGCTCGAGCCGGGAACCTATACCCGACTGGTGGTGAAGGACACCGGTGTCGGTATCGCAGATGAGGTTCGTGAACACATCTTCGAGCCTTTCTATACCACCAAGAGCTCAACCGGAGGAACCGGTCTCGGGCTCGCGACGGTATACAGCGCGGTCCATGAATGTGGGGGGCTCGTCGAGGTGAACTCCGAGCTCGGCGTCGGGACCTGTTTCGATGTATATCTACCCGTCTTCGATGGGGTACCGGACCACGACGAACCCGATCCGCACGAGTCCATCCTCACCCGGGGGAACGAGCACTTGCTCCTCGTCGAGGACGACCCCTCTGTCCGGACTGTCCTGACGGAATACCTGGAGGAAAACGGCTATACGGTCATACCTGCCGAGGATGGTAAGGCCGGCCTCGAGCTTGCCCGGCAAAATGGTCCCTCGTTGGACTTGGTTCTGACCGATGTGGTCATGCCGAAGATGAGCGGAGTCGAACTCGCCCGCACTCTGCGAGTGGAGTCTCCCCATGTCAAGATCCTTCTGATCTCCGGCCACGCCAAGGATCGGAAAGGAGTTGTTGAGGAGTCACTGAAGTGTTCCTCCTGCTCGTTCCTTCAGAAGCCGTTCACACCGCAAGTCCTGGTGACGAGGATCAGAGAACTCCTGGATGGGTGAGGGCCGACCGTTATGGCCTGGGCTATACCGGGGCATTCAACGAACACGTAACGGGGCGTCGGCGATCTCAGCCGTGAGTTCTCGACAGCGCTTGATCTCATCGTCGTTGAGTGTGTGCCCCACCACCGAGGCTTGGACCTCGTCGATGAGCGCCGGCGCGCGGGCGAGGAAATCCAGCATGGCCTCCCAATAGGTCTTAGGTGCAGGGGAGAGGCCGTCCGGCACCATGCTTGGGTCGGGCCGGCAAAGCTCGACATAACGCTCAGCCGTCGGTGCGTTGAGTGAGACGTTGACCCGATCGATGACTTTGCCGAGCTCGGGGAGCACGTCGCGGCGGTGGATCAGGCACGCGTGGCCGTTGGTGTTGAGTCGGACCTTGGCGCCGGCAGCGCGAAACACCGGGCTCGCGGCAAGGATCAGATCGAGGCGGATGGTAGGTTCGCCATAGCCGCACCAGACGATCTCGCTGAATTTCCCGGCGCCTCCTTTGGCCTCCACGGCGTCTAGCAGCTCGCCGAGATCCGGTTCCTCCCCGCCGAGTAGGAGCCCGTCCCCAAGCCGCGCAGTTCGAGAACGGACGCAGAAGGAGCACCGGTTGGTGCACCGGTTGGTGACGTTGAGGTAGAGACGCTCGGGGTCACGATATTGGTAGGCCCAGTCCATGGGGAGGGAGTGTAGCTTGCTCCAGCATTGGCATCGGCGTGAAACAGAGCCGAGCTGTCTGTAATATTTGAGATTTGAGTAGAAAACACAATAGCTCTTCGTGTCACCCTGAGCGGGGCGACCTCTGAGGTCGCGAAGTCGAAGGGTCCCCACAAGATCAGAATGGCCTTACTCTCCTCAGCTTCGCTCCAAACCTCGGGAGATTCTTCGACTCGCTCCGCTCGCTCAGAATGACAGATCTTTTTGGGTTGCTGTCATTCCATGAGTAGGCGCCGCCCGGCTGCGTAGCGGTGCTCAGGATGACTATTGGGGGTTTTTGCATGTGGTCCAGCCTTCAGCTTACGGATGCTGCTTCTTCCTGCGCTTCACCTTCCTCTACCACCTCGATCATCCGGTCGGGGTGGTCGCTGAAGACGGCGTCCACCCCCATCTCCATAAGACGTCGCATATCGGATGCCTCGTTGACGGTGTAGACCGCGACCGGGATACCGTGCCGGTGGCAGCGTTCGATCATCTCCGGCGTCACCCGTTTGCTCGAGATGTTGAACCCGCGAGAGCCGACCTCCAGTACGATCTCCAACGGGTCGCGTCCGGTGTGGAGCTCTTTGTTGAAGAGCGTGGCTGTGGCGATGGCCGGGTCGGCGACCTTCATCTGCCGCAGGGCATCGGGTGAGAACGACGACACCACCACCTCATCGAGCATCCCGTGATCGGCGATCAGCACGGCGACCTTGGGAACGACATCGTGCTCCACAGCCTCGGACTTGATCTCGACGTTGATCAGGATTCTGCCCTTCACCGTCTCGAGCACCTCGGTCAGTGTTGGGATCTTCTCGCCGGCGTAGTCGGGCGAGAACCACGAACCGGCGTCGAGTTGTTTGATCTCAGCCATGGGCAGCTTGCTCGGCAGGCCACTTCCGTTGGTGGTGCGGTCCAGGGTCTCGTCGTGCAGGCAGATGACCTGGCCGTCGGCGGTCACGGTGACATCCACCTCGACCATATCGGCGCCGACCTCGATGGCCTGCCGGATGGCGACCAGGGTATTTTCGGGAGCCTGCCCCGAGAATCCTCGATGGGCGATAACGCGAGTGGGGGAGTCCAAGCTCATGAAGGACTTGATAGTGGTGGGGCGATCGGCTGCGTCGGCAGGATGGCCCAGAGTGAGCAAGATGAGGACCAACGGGAGATGAAACAACCTCTTCATGTCGAGAGCATACCCGTTCACCGGAATGATGACCGGGGGGTGCCCTCACCGCACATCAACCCGAACGTGCACTTGATCTCGAGCCGTCATCTGGGCACACTGTTTCTATGATGAATCAACGCCAGTACGATGCGCTCGAGGCCTCCGAGCTCTTCTGTCCGACGTGCAATCAGTCCCAGCCGGTTCACCGCCACTTGTTACTCGTGCTGCCCACCGGGAACAAGTACGAGTACCGTTGTGCCACCTGCGGTACTCCGACCGGCGCCAAGGACGACACCGACGCCTCCGAATACAACTCAATCCTGACGGGCCGCAAGCTGAAATGACAAAAAAAACCCCTCCACGAGGGAGGGGTTTTGATGATGTGGGCTCAGCTTACCAGCGGCTGCCGCCGTAGCCACCACCGCCACCGCCACCGCCACCGCCACCGGAGCGCTGCTTGGCCTGGGCCACGTCAACGCGGATGGTGCGACCGTCAAGCTCAGTTCCGTTGAGGGCTGCAACGGCCTTGTCGGCCGCCTCGTCATCCTCAAAGGTAACAAAGCCGAAGCCGCGCGAGCGGCCGGTGTCGCGATCGCTGATCACGACGGCTTCGCTGATCTCGCCGTGGGCGCTGAACGCATTGCGCAGGCCCTCGTCGTTAGTATCCCAACTCAAACTTCCAACAAACAATTTCTTAGACATATCTCTCTTTTACTCCGTGAGCGCTGCTTCTCAGGGGCGCGCTCGTCTCGCAAATCGAAGTGGACTCTGTGTCCACCATTACAGAAGCCAGCCCCGTTGGCCAGCAACAGGGCGACAATTTAGCACATATCTTCTTTTGTTTCAAATATTTTCTCTGGAAGTCCACGCATCCGGGCTGATCGGAAGTAGTCCGCACCATACTTATCCACTGCGGGTCGCCATGCAAAACTTTGTCAGCGCTCTCTCGATTTGCTCGCTTGACGTACTGCAAGAGCCTTCACTCACAGAACAGCAAAAACGCAAACACGCTCGGGCGCCGGCCCTCACGGAAAAATCTGGTGAGGGGTGCGATCCGAGTTTTGGACGACCGTTGCGAATTACGGGATGATGTCCTAACATTTGCTCAGTCGCAAAAAACCCTTCGGTGAGAGAAAGATGACTGAACGATATCGGGTGCTGGTTCTGATTCTGATCATGGCGGTCGGCTCTCTGCTGGTTGTCGTGACGACGATCTGGATGCTCTATGACACCGCCTTTAATGAGGAGCGGTTGAGGTTGATCGAAACTGCTCAGAGCCAGGCGAGGCTGATCGAAGCGGTTGCACGGTACGACCGGTTGAACAGTGTCGACAGTCCTGGTGGGTGGGAAAACGCGACTCTACGCCAGATCACCGAGGCCCACCTCGAGTACGAGGGCTTCGGGACCACCGGTGAGTTCACCCTCGCCAGACGTGAGG
>Ga0164313_10005825_pt1 | contig 10887 bp, 6 predicted proteins | sample GuaBasSedimGuay4_FD_113735 | JGI IMG/M metagenome (GOLD analysis project Ga0164313, IMG submission 113735) | Subseafloor sediment microbial communities from Guaymas Basin, Gulf of California, Mexico - Guay4, Core 4569-4, 0-3 cm | ecosystem: Environmental > Aquatic > Marine > Hydrothermal vents >...
GGACCTATCTGAGTCGAATGCAGACTTACATTTATATCGTTTGCATATTGATATAATACCTGGAAATTATTCCATGTATCTCCAAAATCCGGACCTCCTTTTTTTCCTCCAATACCAATAGCGCTTTCAGGGTGAGACTGAAGTGCCCAGTTACAAACATCAAGCATGTGAATCCCCTGGTCCAGTAATATCCCTCCGGACAAAGCACGGAAATGATACTGATTACGGATGCGGGCTTCATCAAATGAAATACCATCTCTATCTTTAATTGGAACTCCTGATGAGAAATAGTGAAGCTCTCCACTAATAATATCACCAATATCTCCCCGGTGTATTCGTTGGACCATCTCTACATAGGGGGATGCATGACGAATCTGAAACCCGACCGCGATACTTAATTTGCCTTTGATCCTGTTCCCAACACCTTCGACTCTCTTGCACCCATCCACATCAGGTGCTACAGGCTTTTCACAATAGACATGTTTGCCAGCGGCAACAGCAGCTTCGAGAAACTCCGGATGGGTATAAGCGGGAGAAGAGATTAATACTGCATCTACATCTTTATTCTCCAATAATCGCAGATAAGCCTCCGGACCTGTATAGGTATTTGCCTTTTCTATTTTTGAAAATCCTTGTTCAATATTTTTCTCATCGAGTTTAATCTTTGAATGTTGAAGCTTGTCCTGAAAAAGGTCAGCCATGGCTACAATACGTGTATTGGTATGTTGCAACATGGATGATATGACTCTTGTACCTCGCCCGCCACAACCAATAATCCCCATTCTAATTGCTGAATTTGCCTTGGAAGCAAAAGCGATTGATGGACTTAAAATAGTTACTGTTGAAATTGCAGTTGTTTTTTTAATAAAGTCTCTTCGATTTGTCATACTTCAGTATCATTAGTTATTTAATAATAATGGCAACTTCATAGATACGAGCTTATTACTTTCAAATTTATTTAAAAATCCTTTATGAAAATTATTGTTATTTATCATATGGGTTCACTATTTTAGCTCAAATATGCAAATATTCAGTATAAATGGATAAATCCAACACCCTCCCCTCTCCTGAACAGCTTTTTTTCAGCAACAATATTTTAATTCGTTCTGATCGTGTTTCTGACAGTTCGTTTGGTGGAGGTTGGCATTTCCATCAGGAATATGAATTGGTATTGATCACAAAAAGCTCGGGCACAGCATTAATCGGAGACAATGTTAGCTCCTATGGTGAGAATGATCTCTATTTCACGGGAGTGAATCTGCCACATACCTGGATTTGCGACAAATCATACAATGCAGCAGAAGCCGAAGCTTTTGTTCTGCATTTCAAGCCAGAACTCTTTAGTAAATCACTTATTGAACAACCAGAATTTGTGCTTCTTCGACAACTTCTGCAGAAATCAAAATTAGGAATACGTTTCTCCAAAAAAACAGAAATTAAAATACGTCCCCTTTTCGAACAACTATTAAAATCCGAAGGAATTGACAGAATGGTTCTAATTCTTAATATGCTGGATTACTGCAGCAAAGATATAAATTACACCCTCCTGGCCAGTGAAGGATTTTCGTCGGCTTTTGTAAGACCATCAGATGAAAAGCTACAGCAAATTATAGCATTTATTGAAAATAACTACCATAGAAAGATCAATCTCAATGAAATTGCAAACCTGGCAAATATGCAATCCAATGCTTTCTGCAGGTATTTTAAACGAAAAACAAATTGCTCACTATTCGCCTTTATCAACAAAGTCAGAGTAGGTCATGCTTGCAGACTTTTACTGAAAGGGGATCTGTTAATTCAGGAAATATGTCACCTCTCTGGTTTCCACTCAACTTCAAATTTCATTAACCAATTTCGCTTAAGAACTGGTAAAACCCCAAAAGAATATCGTGACTTCTACCACACTCAATTGCAACTATAATTAAAAAACCCATATTCAGCAAGCTCACCAACTCTGATATAGCGTCTGCTAATAACTGGCTCTTTACTTCCTGGCAGCATCAATTCGCAAAGCAGTAAATACCCTCCCACCCTGTCAGGTAATGTAATGCTTACAGGTTGGAATTGGGCCCCATAAGCAGGAATCTCAATGCCTGATGTTTGAGATAATATATCCTTGCCTTCATCATTGAGCAGTCTGATTGTAATATCACCTGATTTTTTACTGCTAAAATCGTTTACACCAACCAGATTGAACATTAACTCTGCCCCGGGAGCATGAGCTGCTTCATGTCGAAAATAGCGTTGATCGCTCATATCAATAAATACTGCAACGGGCGAAAAACAGTGTTTGAACCAGTCAAGGGTAATTGTGGGATTTAAATCCTTAATATCTCCTTTAAAATAGTCGCCTGTATAGCCATAATTATTGGTTAACATACAAAATGTCAGGACTCCTGCCAGGGAGCGTTCTGCACGTAACCATTCGGTTTCCAATTGCAGCCAGTATGCTTGCAGTTCCCACCGTTGCTCAGGAGTAGCATCTTCACCTACAAAATAATCATAGTGTTTTTTAGTCAGTTTAGCAGGGGAACCGTCACGCCAGAGCCAGATCCAGCCATATTCATTCACCAGCTGAGCTGATTTAGCATGTGGAATTTTATTAACGGGTTCCGGCCATAAGCCGATTTTCCCCAGATTATACGGGCTTTCCAGTAAGTATTTTTCTATATCAGTTGAAATCATCAGAGGATGAGCACACCTATAGGGATGAGGTTCGTCCATTTCATCGATCTGCATATCCCCCGCTTCCATATACCCGGCATCCCAGACCCTGGTTGGATCCAGTTCTCTTAGCTCGGGGATAAGCGTATTCCCAATAAACTCTTGCTTGTTTTCATTTATGGCATCCCATATCACAATGCTGGGATGGTTTCCATCGCTCCAAACCCAGTCGGTATATTCTTTCCTTATTTGATCATCCCAGCCATGATGTTGCCAGTATAACCATTCATTTTGCAACAGAAGCCCACTGGAATCCGCAATATCATACCAAAAATCGGGAACAATGCCCACACATATCCGCATGGCATTCCAGTGTGTCTCCTTTGGGATACTCCCCAGAAGTTGAGTAACCCATTTCCTGTCCCATACCAGGTTACTGCAATCAGGATCTTCGAAAAACCGTTGCAACGTAATATTGCTTCCTCTCAGGTAAATCTTCTCACCATTCAGGTAAAAATGCTTCCCTACTATCTTGAAATCACGAAGTCCAAAGTCATCCCTAAACTCGTCTGAAACCTGGTTCTCTTCGTATATGGAAATCTCAGCCGTATATAGAAAAGGATTGTCGGGAGACCATAATTGCGGATCCGTAATGGGAAGCTGTGTTTCAAAATAGCTCAGATTATCCCGTTTCACTGATCCTCTAATGATCTTTGACGCTACCTTTTCATGCTTGTCTTTTGTGAAAATTTCAATTTGTATTTTGCAGCTATCGTACATGGATGTACCATAAAACAGTTGAGCAGGATAAAAACTTCTTATTTGAGTTTTTACTGTTATCTCCGATTTTCCCACGTCGGGAAGAATAAGCGCCCGATGGATACGGAGTTTTCCGGAAAATTCCAGAGATACATCATCCCAAATTCCCGGCAGGTAATGCTCCTTCTCCTTATCGGTTCCTCCAGCAGCCTGACTGGGCAGATATATCCGCTCTCCTACACGGATAAGGATTTCGTTTTTCTCACCAAATTTAAGATACTGAGTTATTGGAAATTCAATCGGGGTATAGCACTCCATTGAGGTTCCACAATCCATCCCGTTTACATAAACCTGTGTGACGTACTGGCTCTTCTTAATGTTGATTATGGCTTCTTTATCTTTGAGTTGCTCCGGAATACTGATTTCTTTTCGATACCAGCTATACCTTGGGGTATAATCAAGATCCAGCAAACTATGCTCTTCCTTAAAGGTGCTTTTTACAGGCCTTTTAAAGAATTTATCGTACTCCTCAATTCTGGGATCTGCCAGGTGGATTAATCCGGGAACCACACAAGTGCGAGTAAACTTTTTAGGAGGGAATGCTTCAAGTGTCTGATCAAATTCCCAGATACCATTCAATTCAATGGTATTTTCAGACTGCGAATAAGTTGTGAAAGCAATACTCAATAAACTACCTGAAAGCAGGAAAAGTGTGAATAATCTGATTTTCCCCATGTTCAATTTTTTATTCGGACTTTTTTCTATCCAACTGACTTTCAGGAATGACAAGTTCGGACTGATGACGCTCTACCTCCAACATGATATCTGCAATTATTTCCGGATGATCCTCAGCGATATTGTATTTTTCCGAGGGATCATGTCCAAGATGGAACAGCAGGGGCGGATTATGATGCATCAGATTATCATCTCCAGCATAAGCTGATTCGGTGATAAAGTGTGCTTTATACATATCCTTACGTACTGCATATAACTCTGTCCTGCGATAATAGAACATGGTTTTCCGTAGACCCTCTCCTTCATTGAAAAGGGACGGGCTTAAATCCACACCATCCATAATCCGGTCAGCAGGAAAATCTGCTCCCGCAAGCTTACAGGCTGTGGGAAACAGATCCATGGTAGATCCCATATCTGCAACTACACCAGGATTAATCATCCCCGGCCACCAGAAGATCGTTGGTTCGCGCATGCCTCCCTCCCAGGTGGTTCCTTTCCCTTCCCGCAAAAGGCCTGCTGAACCTCCATGCTGGTCAAAGACCAGCCATGGACCATTATCTGATGTGAAAACTACCATTGTATTCTCAGCCAGCCCTTCGTTGCGCAAAGTTTCAAGCACTTGTCCCACACTCCAGTCAATCTCCTCAATCACATCACCATACAATCCGCGAAGACTTGTATCCTGAAATGCTTCGGAAGTATACAGGGGAATATGTGGAAGATTATGTGCCAGATAGAGAAAAAATGGATTTTCCTTATTTTCTCTGATAAACTTAACGGACTCTTCAGTATAGCGTTTTGTAATGGTGGTCTGCACAGCAGGACGTTCGATAATCTCTCTATCACGCATTAAAGGGACATTGTAGAACTGATACTTTCGCTCTTTCATTGCATGATCATGATTTACCCAATCCTCAGTTCTTTCAAGATCCATATCATTGCTGTATGGGATACCAAAATATGAATCAAAACCATGATTGGTCGGCAGGTACTCAGGCAGATGTCCGAGATGCCACTTCCCCACACAGGCCGTAGCATAACCACTGGTTTTCAAAGCTTCAGCAATGGTAATCTCACTTTTCTGCAATCCTCCAATGGAGTTAGGAAATAGTACCCTGCGGTTCCCACACATACCATTCCGAATGGGTAGTCGTCCGGTGATAAGTGCTGCCCTGCTTGGTGTACATACACTTGCCCCAACATAGAAGTTGGTCCATTTCTGTCCCTCTTCAGCCATCTGGTCAAGATTGGGAGTGCGAATGGTCGGGTGACCAAAGGTGCCCAGATCACCATAACCCAGATCATCACAGAAAATGATCACAATATTTGGTTGCGTTGATGATTCAGGACTATTCTTGCAGGAGTTTACCAGAAGGACTGGTAATAATATAACGGACAGAAATAAATTGATTTTAAAACTCATTTTACATGGTTAATGGTTAAAGTATAAAGATATAATTATTGCAATGATACCTCTTTACGTAATCAGTATTTTATAAAACTGGTGGATGTTGTATTCCCTTCATTGGAGGTGGCGCGCAACAGGTAGATCCCTGGATGAAGAGATTTAATGTTGATTGAAATGTGAGAATCTGTATTGGAGATTTCCATTACTACCTGACCACTGTTATTGATGATGGCCACACTGCCGATATCAGATGCATTCTCGATATTTATTAACTCGTCTGCAGGATTTGGGTATATCCTCATTTGGGAGGTGGTAACCTGATCGACGGATGTATGATCGACTTTCACTCCAATCACTATATCGCCAGCAATACCGGTACTGTCCTTATCTGAAGCAGTTACCAGCACAACACCTTCTGAAACAGAGGTGAGAAGGCCATTGGAATCCACGGTAGCGATCTCTGGCTTATCTACAGACCATTCGAACTCCACTGGGTCATCTCTGTCAATCAACACATCAGCATATAATTGAAGCGTATTTCCAGGTCCTTCAATTTCGGTTACATCTCCTTCGCTTGTAACAGCTACCAACTCCTCTTTGAAGCGGATAAAATCGAAGTAGATATCACCCGGTTCACCTCCATTGTTTGCATCAAGCCTCAGGATCTCAATTACCAGTTCTTTGTTCCATTTTTCAGCATACCTCATATCCACAAACACATCCCTGTAGGTGGTATCCTCAGGGACCATCGGAAAAGGGACAAAATCATGGCCTCCTCCACTGGGGAAAAGATACATGGCCCCTCCAATGCCAGCGGTTTCATTTTTCACACTCATCCATAAATATTTCAGATCATTCACTGCCCAGGGTGCTACAATATTCGACACATAAGGGTCTCCTCCCTCAACAGTGACCTTCAGTGCTCCCTCTGAGTGGAATACGTTGCATGCATGCGGGTTGCTATCCCACCACTCCACATCATTGATAAACTCCCATGAAGTTCTTTGTACGTCATCAATTACCTCAATGGCCATGGATGCCGGCATACCGTTTCCATCTTTTGCAGTTGCGATCACTGTAACTATTCCTTCCGACACTGCGGTTAGATACCCCGAAGCATTTACAGACGCCACCTCAGGATGATCCACGGACCAATCCACTTCAGCTGCATTCATATTTGGAATAAGTTCGGCGTACAATTGCAAACTGCTGCCCAATCCCCGGATCTCTCTCACATCCCCCTCGGTTCTGACCCGGATCAGGCTCTTCAGAAACCTTATAAAATCCACATAGACCGTCCCTGGACTATCACTGGTAACCGGTTGCAACCTGAACCTGTTATAGGTTGCGCCGGTCCAGAAATCCAGGGTATCCAGATCAATAAGCACATCCCTGAATTCAGTATCATCGGTATTTAAAGGATAATGGACTGAATCGGTGCCCCTGGCATTGGAAAAGAGATGAAAAGCTCCCGAGTCTCCGGCCGTCTCATTTTTAATACTTAACCAGAGATAGCGAAGATCTGTAGCGTCCCAGGACTCAACTCCATTATCTACAGAGGATTGATCACCCGACACAGTGAATTTCAGACTGCCATCTGATTGTTCCACAGTGCCGCCTGTGGGATCCAGGGTCCACCCTTCCAGGTCATCTGTAAATTCCCAACTATTTTTCTGTACTCCTTTTAGGTTATAGATCTCAGAACGAATTTGATCCAGCGTCCCAATCACCAGCCAGTAATCGTATTCATATACAGAGTTTTTATTCAATGTTTCTGTTTTTACAGGCGCTATATAAGAGGTGGATCCATCGCTAGCTTCAAATCCCGGTTGCCCGGCCATACCCGCCAGGAAGTTATTACTGATGGGCGTATAGACACCCATCCCCCAGTGGTTGTCATCTACAAAGGCCATCCAGTTTTCAGTTACCATATCATTCTGGTAGCGGCCCCAAAATCCATCCTCCAGGTGTACTACCACCGGATTGTCCAGTGGCGCCCCTGTAAACGGAGAATTCCCAAAGTAGGAAAAAAGGTTTTTTAAAGCTGAGATGGGATATACTGCCGGTAACTCCTGGTGGTTGGCTTTTCCTTCATCCCATATGTTATCGGTCCGATGGCAGGTTAATTTGTTGTGTACTTTAACCACATTGCCCATGAGGGTGGTCCACTGCTCCATTTCAGCCTCAGCAGGCTCATTGTTCATATCCCATAACATGGGAATGCATTTCACATAGAGGGTATTTCCATCCACACTCTGCTCCAGAATTTCGGCCCTGTTGTTATAGGAATCACCTACCTGGATGGGGTTCCACGACCAGGGCGACCAGGCAGGATTCTGGCCATCAGCTATCCTGTTCAGGGTTTGTCCCGCATAATAGGATTGCTGTATATACCTCCCCTCATCATGGATATTCACCAGGTTTCTGGTGGTGCCCGATTTCGATATGTAATTAATCGCCCCACCCCGGGTCAGATCAAGCTTTAGATGTAATGTATCATTATTCAATTCAATAGTTTCCTGGGCATTAAGAAAATGCCCCGTCATCAGAATGGCCACAATTAATCCTGTACGTATCATCATATCAATTTGAGTCAATTATAAAAAATGCTTCTATCATCAATGGATATATAGTTTGATGCTTTTCTTACTCTAAAACAATCTCTACAGATTGTATGCCTTTACGATCAAAAGAGATAAATGGAATCTCTGACTCCAATCCATTTACCTTGAATGACTTAATTCTTGTACCATTGCCTGTTATACTGATATTTAGCAGCATGTCTTGGTATTTCATCCCTGTGAGCCTGATCTCATTCAGATTCGTTGGAATACATGGTGAAAACCCAATTCCTTTCTCATTCAAACCAATACCAAATAATCCTGAAAAAATCATTCTCATATATGCTGTTGCTGACCAGGTTTGTCTTCTTGTGGATTCCCACAAAGTAATCTCTTTTCCACTTGCCTGCATACCTCCATATCTTTCGCCTGTAACAGGGTGGTACATTTCTGAGAATTGCATATCTCTTACGGCATGATTTGCTAAATTGAAAAGTTCGTGAGCGAAGATCTCTACTTCATGATTTTTTGCTGCAACATCTGCCCACATACCCTGTATCTGTGGCCATACTGTAACATTGTGTCTACCAAACGACATACCGTCTTTATCTGTTTTAAAACGAGGCAATTCGGGCCATCCACATGTAACTCCTGCAGCAGAAATATGTTGGTTTTTAAATATTGATTCTATTTGTGAATCAGATGCAATTCCAAACATAATTGCATAGGCACTACCTAAAGCTTCCTGGAGCTCACAAACTCCTTCTTCATCAATATAGAAACTATAAACACCGGTCTTCTCATTCCATAAATTGTTATTTATTGCTGTTTTCAGGTTCAATCCTTTTTCGGACCAATGGTCTTCATCTTTTTCACCAAGTTCTTCCGCCATTTTCTGCACTACTGAATAGGCATTATAATAGAGACAATTGGTAGAGGTAGCCATCATAGGGATTCCATATCCAGGCTTTGATACTTTGTCTTTGTTATATTTCGGCCATAAGTAAGCTCCACTTTGCATATTGGTACTGGCATACTTTTTTGGATAAGCCGCAACACCATCACTCCAACCCAGACCTCTGAATAGATTGTGCTCTGCATTGAATTCGGTTTCCTCATAGTAGTCCAATGAAGTTTTAGTCACTTCGAAAGCAGTTTTAAGAAATTCCCTGTCACCGGTAGTCAGGTAGTGATTCCAGGCTCCCGTGCTCCAGATAATCGCATCCCAGTACTGTCCTGTCATCCTTAATAATCCATTTTCATCTTCTTTTAACACCGAATACAATGTATTTTTTGATACCTCAGGAACAATAAATGAACCCGCATTCCATGCATTTATTGAAGCATCACGTATCCAAGGATTTCGATAATCAATTCCAGCAATAATAACCGCTACCGTATCGCCAGTCATCTTACTCTTGTAATCCTGAATATTTGTAAATAAATCTCCAACCGCTATTCTAAATGCCATATCCAATGTGAGGTCACCGGTTAATAGAATAGGGAGACTTATATTAAAAGAGTTGTCTGATTTTTCAACAATAGGAGCTTCACTACGCGGCGAACTACAGGATATAGCAACGAATATCCAGAGTAAACTTGATAATAACTTTCTCATTCTTTTAATCTCTTACCAGGATCAATCTGTTTAAAGAAAAAACACTCTTCTCAGGGGTAGTCTGGAATCTGAATGTTAGTGTATTTCGAAATTCATCCATTTCAATATCGCATACATACAAGTTCTCCAGACGCTCTTTTTCGAGACCAAACAGCGATATGGGCTCACTGATCTTTGTTTGTCTTTGCCATAAAGAAACATCACATCCTTCTGGATTTCTATTTACATCTAAATAGAGTTTATACTTTCCATGAGGTATCTCTTTCAACGAAACTCTCAGTCTTGATTCATTATTTACTTTGAAGTTGTAAATAAACCCCCCGGTTTCTCCCCATTCAGTGCGAATGTCCATATCCCGCCAAATATCAAAGGACATCAATTGCGGGTATATGATTAGCTTTTCTGGATAATAGATTGCACTCAGTTCATTTGTTGGCTGAACAAGATCTGATTTTGGCGTATCGCAATAATAGAATCCCAATGAAGTATTATTAACCGGTACATTGTTCCCCACAGGTCCGTGTTCCATGCTGTAATGCAAGCTCTCATTAAATGAGATCTTATCAGTGATGTGAAAACGGTATCCTCCGGTTCTGCATGATGGGAGAGAATAGTCCAATGAACCATGAACAGGTAAACTCACTTTCGTATCCCATCTGTCAATGAAGGCATACCATCCCCCGTTAAAATAATCTTCAGATCCGGTTCCGTGAATTGTATTTACTCCATCTACAATGGCAATATCATCACCCTCAAAAAACAGGGTCATTCCCGGATTAAGTCCCTGAGTTTGCAAGACTGTTCCCATATAATGACCTTTACCTTTTACATCGGCAAACAGAAGTGGTTTACCCTCAATGGATTTCAACACTCTGTTCCACGCTACATATAGCTTCCCTTCTTTAGCCTTATCTCTTTTTTGATCTGAATAATAAACCCGTGTATTGAAGTGCAGTACCTCTTCTCTTTCCCCATTTCGATAAATAAGTTCTATTGTTGCACTCTTATCAAAAGGCATTGGAATATAACAATAGTTAGTATTATCCTTGCTCCCCAATAAAATGCTTTGCATGGAGATGTTTCCAAATGCGTATCCGAAAAGATCTGCAATTGGAGTGTAAATGGCCGGGATATTCTCATCA